>OGGG01000954.1_pt1 | contig 27466 bp, 26 predicted proteins | sample 1571201 | NCBI WGS metagenome assembly OGGG01 (sample SAMEA2581946, study PRJEB24529) | metagenome | biome: Human gut stool | place: China | collected 2011 | reverse complement strand
AATTTACTGATATTCAATACAATAAAAAGTCAAGTTGGGATAATATTTTGGTTTGGATAACTTTTCCTGTACCGCCTTGCATATAATCCCATAAATCACCCTCGTTAGTAGCCATGACAGCAATGGCTTTAGCTGAATCAATCACGGAACCGCCACCTAATGCAACAAGAAAATCACACTTTTCTTGCCGGGCAATTCTCCCTCCGGATTCTACCGTAGCCTTTAATGGATTGGCTTGCACGCGGTTAAAAACCACGTAATCTACACCGCCCATCTCCAATTGCGCCTTCGTCCGTTCCAATGCTCCATTGTTTTTGACCGATTTTCCGTTTGAAATAACCAACATGGCTTTTCGTCCCGGAAGGAGCTGCTCGTGTAACTTGCCCAATTGTCCGGCACCAAACAAAATGCAGGTGGGGACATACAAATTGTAATCAAATCTGGTTTCAATCATAGTTTCCATTATTATATTCATTATTTCATGCTGCAAAATTAAACTGAGGGAGAATAAGGCCTCTTATACATATGGCAGATAAAAGTTGCGATATTCCACCTGTTTGAAAGACAATGATTTCATTATGGGAAAATGGGGAAAAGTATCTGCGGTTTATGTAATTCAACTCTGATTGCATACTCCTATTTTTGTGGCCATAAAAATACATATATGGAAAAAAGAATGATAGGGACACTTGAAGTGTCGGAGATAGGAATCGGATGTATGGGTTTTTCTCATGGTTACGGAAAAATCCCGGCAGAATCTTATAGCATAGACGCCATACGGAAAGCATATGAAGCAGGTTGTACATTCTTTGATACTGCAGAAGTATACGGAGATGTCCTGTTCTATCCGGGACATAATGAGCGGTTGGTCGGCAAAGCCGTCAAAGATTTCCGCAAGGACATTGTTCTCGCGACCAAGTTACATCTTCATTCCGAAGAAATATCATCAAAAACTTCTGTTTATGAAGCCCTATGCAGGCATTTGAAAAGGTCTATGGAAAATCTCGAAACCGATTACGTTGACCTTTATTATCTGCACCGTGTCAATCTCGAAATTCCTTTGGAAGATGTAGCGTATGCGATGGGGCGGCTTATCTGCGAGGGGGCAATTCGTGCGTGGGGTTTGTCACAAGTCAATGTGGATACATTGGCAAAAGCCCATGCAATCACTCCTGTCGCTGCCGTACAGAACATATATTCAATGCTTGAACGTGATTGCGAAAAGGAAATATTCCCTTATTGCTTGGAACATAACATTGGCGTCGTACCATTTTCCCCGATAGCGAGCGGTTTTCTTTCAGGCAAAATCAATACAGAAACGCAGTTTGAGGCGGTGGACGATGTTCGTAATTTCGTTCCACAACTGAAAAAAGAGAATATCAAGGCAAACCAACCGGTGCTTGACATTCTTGCTGAATACGCTGGTAGAAAACATGTAAGCTGTGCCCAAATTGCACTATCTTGGATTTTACATAAATATCCCAATGCCGTTCCTATTCCCGGTTCAAAAAACAAAGAACGTATTCTTGAAAATCTTAATGCTACTAATGTGAAATTGAGCGATGAAGAATTTCAAGCGTTGGAAGCAGCCCTTAATTCATGTACAATATTTGGACATCGTGGCAACGTGGAAACGGAACAGTCCAATTTCAGGATGGAGTGGAAAAACATCAAAGGAGATTTGGAAAGAAACAACATATAAATTCAGAAAAATGGAAAACATCAAAGGAAAAGTAGTTATTATCACTGGCGCATCATCTGGAATTGGTGAGGAAACAGCTCGTATATTGGTACAAAATGGTGCCAAGATAGTATTGAGTGCCCGCAGGGAAGAACGATTGAAAACATTGGTGAATGAATTTGGCACAGGACAGGCTGTTTACTTGAAGTCAGACGTAACGAATTTAGAAGACATGAAATCACTTGTCTCGCTTGCCAAAGAGTGTTTCGGACGAGTAGATGTCTTATTCGCGAATGCCGGCATAATGCCTGCGGGTAATCTGTCGGAACTGAAAGTGGACGATTGGATGTCGATGATAGAAACGAATATCAAGGGTGTTTTAATGATGATGAATGGAAATTGATGTTTCCTCTGGAGGTAAACTTAATAGCATTTGTAAGCAGATTCGCCAGTACCTGTTCGAGTTTGTCTGCATCACTCTTTACAGTTACATTTGAGCCATTATGTTCCGAATATAAAATCAGACCTTTTGAGGCTGCTTTACGAGAAAACTCATCTGAAATTCGTTTTAAAAAACGGTTGAGATAAAAAGGTGTATCATTATGTAAATCTCCAGCTTCATTGATACGGTAAGCATCCATCAGGTCGTTGACTAAATGAAGGACATGCTGGCAAGAATGACGGATGTCATCTAAATAGATTTCACGCTTTTTCTTTTCTCGCGTTTCTGATAATAAATCGGCACAGTTATGGATATTACCAAGTGGACCTCGAATGTCATGCGATACGGTTAGAATTATTTTTTTACGCATATCAAGCAAATCTTCGTTTTCTTGAATAGCTTGCTGCAATTGAAATTTTATTTTTTCTTCCTTTCGCAAATCAAATCGTATAATGAAAAATGAAATTAATATTATAAAAAAAGCAATACCCACAATTAGGACAAATAATTGGAAGGATTCTTGTCTAGCTTCAGTTACCTTCAGGTTTCGTTCTGTAAATGACTGCTGTATCTGATTATCTAGAAAAGATACAAAATCATATAATTTTTGATTTAGCAGCTTGTTCTGTAAACGCAGGCTGTCCACATAAGTTTCCATCTGATTGTTTCTCCAATCTCTGGCTGAAATCAATCTTTTATTAAAATCCTGTATTTCATTAGTGATATATGGGACTTGTACCGTCTCTTTCTTTCCAAATAACCCAGCAAGTCCTTTTTTTTTCTGTGTTATTGTCTTCATCCTGATTGATTGCATAGCTATTATAGGTAATTCATTAGCAAGAATACTGTCAGAACTCTCCCTGGATTGGATTGCTTTCATTATTCGGAACAGATGTATCTCTTTCGTTTCAAGCAATACTCGTAAAGAATCAATTTGTTCCGGATGTAAAAAATTATAACATCCGAGTTTTATCTCAAGCAGAATACTGTCTGTTTTAAGACGCTGATAATGGTATCTGTTATAATCTGATTCATCCCATGCAATAACTGATTCGCCTAAGGTTGCTAACTTAGTAATATACCAATGAGCCTTATGGATATTTTCACGAGCATAATTCGTTTCATTTATGACGCCCTCAAACCTTCGAAAGCAGAAATGCTCCTTGACCATAATAACTGTCAGAAACAGAACTATAACTGTTATGATAATATAGCCTAGAAAAATCTTTTTACTTAACAATGTACTCATTCTAATGATATGATTTATCCTTTACAACAAAATACTTATTTCATACAACAACCAAATTGGCAATGCAACCAACATAAGTGTGAATATATACGATGAAGGCATTATGAGAACGGCAATTATAAAAACAGCCACAATTGTATGCTTTATGTCACAACGTATAAATATAAAATCCAATAATTCAAAGAATCTCAAGAACCAATATAATACCAGTAATTCAAATGATATTATTTTCAGGTAATTCACCATCATGATAAGTCACAATATATGATTGTATATAAAAAATCTTCTACATCATACAGGATTGATCAATTCAAAAGAGTGATCTCTCCAATAGAAAATATTGGAAAATTATAATTCACACAACATATAATCTTTAACATTGTATTTTATTAGATAATTAAAAGCTATACATTTTTATCATACATCCTACAAACAAGATTGTCACATAAAACCAAATATTTGTATTACACTTTGAATAAATAAACTATTTATCTAAAAGATGCAGTATAAGCATAATATTATAATCCTCCTATTGAGATGAACTTAATTCAAACGAACAGAATACATCTTTAAAACCTTGAAATATTAATAAAAAGTATTCAATGATAGATAAAATAGAAAAAGACAAAAATATTATAGATATAATGATTCTTAATTGAGCCATTAATAATAACCTCTGCCTCACATTGCATTTCTAAACTCATTCGGTGTACATCCCACTACCTTTTTGAACACTCGGCTTAAATGATGAGGATATTGGAATCCTACTTCGTAAGCAATCTCACTAACCGTTTTGCTTGTACTCGCCAACAATTCCTTTACACGATTAATAACGGCGAGATGGATGTATTCGATGGCCGACTTTCCTGTCTCTTTCTTGATAAGGTCGCCGAAATAGTTGGCTGAGAAATGAAGTTGGTCGGCACACCATGCAACTGTGGGCAAACCATTTTGTTCCGGCTTGTCTGAATTAAAGTAATCAAGCATCAATGCCTCAAAACGTGTAAGTACATCGCGGTTGATAACCTCACGTGTGGCAAACTGACGGTCATAAAAACGAAGACAATGATTGAGCAGGACTTCAATATTGGAAGTGATAATGCCGCGACTATGCTTGTCAATAATGTGATGCAATTCTTCTTGTATTTCAGCAAAGCAGTTGAAAATAGTCTGTCGTTCACGCTCGGACATATGCAAAGCTTCATTTACTTCGTAAGAAAAAAAAGTATATTCCTTCATCTTACGGGCCAGGCTTGTGCCACGCAACAAATCAGGATGGAATAATAGAGCGTAACCTTCCGGATTGACAGTTTCACCGCCATCATCAATACCTGCTACTTGCCCTGGAGCCACAAAAACCAACGTACCTTCCTGATAGTCATACTGGCTACGACCGTATGTCAGTTTACCATGTATCTTTTCTTTCAAATAAATGCCATAGAAGCCGTAATACTTACGTTTATGTTTTAGTACCTTAACTTCCCGAAAATCGATAAACGTGACCAAAGGGTTGAGTGTTTCAATCCCCAAAAACTCATTGTAATCATGAATGTTACTGATATTTATTATGTCTCCCATATTTCCCTCAATTATTTTAGTTAATGTTACAAAAATACTTTTTTTTATGGTCTTTTTATCGTACTGAAAGTCAAATCTGTAAAATCGGTGCAAGATTCAGTGATATGTGTTATTCGATAGTCTGGATATTAATCTTACAGTCGGAATTTCGTTGATATTGGTGTTCCATTCTGTAATCTGTGTATAGATGAAGGATCACTTACATACTACCTTTGCATTATCAAAATTATAAAGTCAAAATGAAAATGATTATCAATATCTGTCTGCTTATGGCAACATTATCTTTCAGTAATTGTGACAAAAAACAATACGAATCCTATCCACCTTCCGACAACGAAAACATTTCTGTTTCTGAAACCAAGGAGCACCTTACTATCCACAGTACTATTGCCGATGTATTAACCCATCCTGCATTCAACGGGTTCAGCCGCTACATTCTGCCACTGGAATGGGGGTATGATGCAGACATGCAGCTTTCTAATGTGTCTCGGTTACTTCCTTACCATAATTACATAGATGCGGAGCGGTGTGTAGGTTATATCAATCAAATGATTGATTCGGTAGCCACCGGACGCAGAATTTATTATGACCTGGGACGTGAGGATGCCGGGCTGTTCTTCTTCCGCGGACGACCGGGCGCACCGTTCGCTGTTATCTGTCCCGGAGGCGGATTCTCGTATGTAGGTTCCATTCACGAAGGCTTTCCTCACGCATTGGTTTTGAGCCAGATGGGATATAATGTTTTTGTTATCCAATATCAGACTGGCAGTGCGCAAACAGCTTGTGAAGACTTGGCTGCAGGTATTGAGTATATCTTCCGTCACGCCACAGAATTGCAAGTCGATACAGCTGGCTACTCCGTGTGGGGCAGTTCAGCGGGAGCGCGTATGGCGGCTTATATCGGTTCTTATGGCACTGCTGCTTTTGAAGGTGCGCAACTTCCACGTCCAAGTACGGTAGTAATGGCATACACAGGGCACAGTGAATACACACGGCAAGATCCGCCAACGTATGCTGTAGTTGGATCGAACGATGGAATTGCCAATCCAAATACAATGCGCCGTCGTACGGAAGCATTGCAGGCTATTGGCATACCGGCAGAATTTCACCTTTATCCTAACCTACGTCATGGTTTTGGACTGGGTATAGGTACAAGTGCCGAAGGCTGGATTGACGGTGCAGTCCGTTTCTGGGAAGAAAACCGATAAAAAAGTTCAAACATGAACTCACATCTGAACTAATGTGTATTATGGGTATCCCCGACAAGTCCATTCGGTAAAATGGGTGTTTATATCTGTAATCTGTGTATGGACAGAAGACTTTTACCGATGTAATTTTGCATCATAACTTTGATAATACATTAAAAATAAAATGAATATGGATACAGTAAAATTAAGCAACGGCGTGGAAATGCCTATTTTGGGTTATGGAGTCTATCAAGTTTCACCATCAGAATGTGAACGGTGCGTAAGGGATGCCATCAGCGCAGGCTACCGCCTGATTGATACGGCACAGGCGTATGGCAACGAACAGAACGTGGGTAATGCCATCAGGAATTGCGGTATGCCACGCGAGGAACTGTTTATTGTGACGAAGGTATGGATTTCCAATGCCGGCTACGAGCGTGCAAAAGCCTCTATTGATGAATCTTTACGCAAACTTCAGACCGACTACATCGATCTGCTACTCATTCATCAGCCGTTCAGCGATTATTACGGCACATGGCGTGCAATGGAGGAAGCGTACAAGGCTGGCAAGCTGCGTGCCATCGGCGTATCAAACTTCTATCCCGACCGCTTCATCGACCTGGCGGAGTTCAGCGAAATACCGCCTATGGTCAATCAGGTTGAAACGCACGTGTTCAACCAACAGATAGAAGCGCAGAAGATAATGGAGCAATACGGCACGCATATCATGGCATGGGGTCCGTTTGCCGAAGGGCGCAACAATTTCTTCGGCAATGAAACGCTGATAGCCGTCGGTGCCAAATATAATAAGAGTGCAGCACAAACCGCCCTGCGCTACCTCATCCAGCGCGGTGTGATTGTCATCCCGAAGTCCGTCCGCAAAGAACGTATGCAGCAGAACTTCGACGTGTTTGACTTCAAGCTGAGCGACGAGGATATGCTGCGCATCCGGCAGTTGGATTTAGGGCACAGCCTGTTCTTCTCTCACTACGACCCGCAGACGGTGAAATGGCTTTGCGATTATGGAAAGAGCAAATAAAGACAGACAACTGAAAGTGCTGTTGGTAAACGGAAGTCCGCACCGCAACGGGAATACGTTTACCGCACTTTCGGAAGTGGCCAATGCGCTGGAGGAAGAAGGCATCGCATCTGAAATTGTCCCCATCGGCAACCACCCCGTGCAGGGTTGCGTCGGTTGCTACAAGTGCAAGGAAAAAGGCATCTGCGTGTTCCGTGATGAAGCATACCTGACCTTGCGTGAGAAGCTGGCGGAAGCGGACGGCATCATTATCGGTTCGCCCGTTTATTTCGGAGGACCTGCGGGAAGCCTTTGCGCCTTGCTTGACCGCCTGTTCTATTCCAGCGGACAACTGGCGCAATACAAACCTGCGGCTTCCGTAGTGGTCTGTCGGCGTGGAGGGGCTACTGCGACGTTTGATAGGTTGAACAAATACTTCACCATTCTCAATATGCCCGTCGTGCCGTCACAATACTGGAACAGTGTACACGGACGCAATCCAGGCGAAGCCTTGCAGGATGCGGAAGGCCTGCAAACCATGCGCACGCTGGCTCGCAACATGACTTGGATGCTGCGCAACCTGCGCGACAGTACTCACCCCTTCGAAACCGAAGAAAGGCTACATACAAACTTTATCCGATAATTTGCGTATGAGAACAATATTCCAGATATTCTGCCTGCTGCTTGCCGCGACAACGGCAACGGCTTGCAACAACACAGAAGAAAACGAATGGTTGCCGGAAGTAACGATAGAAACCATTGTTACGACCGACATTACCGCCACATCCGCCATTTCCGGCGGACGCATCTCCGGTAACATGGAAGACATCACCGAGTTCGGTATCTGCTGGGGAACCTCCGCCGAACCGACCGTGAGCGGTTCGCATGCGGCATCGGACGGATCTCCCGAATCATTTGCCTGCTATATAATGGGACTTACTCCCGGCACTACTTACTATGTCCGTGCATACGCCACCCTTGCGTCGGGTACGGTGTATGGAACGGCACGCCGCTTTACCACCGCGGACGAAGACGGCGGAGAAGGCAGCGAGGACGAGATGCAACTACAGATTTATCTTTGGCCCAAAGGCAATATGCCGGCAGTAACAAGCTATACCATAAACAACGGCAATTATCAGGACGACCCAGACTTCTGTCCCAATATGGTGTGGTATCCTGTACCGGACAATGTGGAGGTGAAAGGTGCCGTGATGGTTTGCCCGGGCGGGGCGTTCATGTTCCGTAGTCCCAATGAAGGAGCACCCGTTGCCCGGCGGTTAGCAGAACTGGGTTGGCAAAGTTTTGTAGTGAACTATCGTGTCCGTCCCTATACGATGGAAGAAGGTAGTCTGGATTTGGCCCGAGCCATCCGTTATGTCCGCAGCCATGCCGCCGACTATGGCATTGACTCCAATCATATCGCATCGGTAGGCTTCTCCGCGGGCGGCATCCTCTGTGGCGATGAAGCATTGCACTTCGACGGACAAGTAAACGGAACGGCACTGGACGATGGGTATATACCCGATGAACTCGACCAGGTTTCGGCCGACGTATGCGCCATCGGCATGATTTACTCGTTCTACGGACGGTTGAGCGTATCAAATAACAACGTAGATGATTTGCGTGCCGGAAATATTCCTCCCACATTCTATACTTACGGCACGGAAGATCCGTTCTACCGCCAGTTCATTGCCAACGCCAACGCTGCCCGTGAAGCCGGGGTGCAGGTAGAAGAACATGTACTGGATGGCTGGCCACACGGTTTCGGCGTACAAGGAGAATGGACTACGTGGTTCGACAACTTTTTGATACAAATAATATCGCATTGAATATGGGTAAAGATAATGATAATGATAACAACAAGGGTATTTCCCGTCGAGATGCCTTGAAACGGATGGGGCTGTTCGTGGCGGGAGCTGCAGCATTGAGTATGCCCTCCGCATTGACCTCTTGCGGCGGAGAAAAGAAGAAACGTATTATTCTTTACTTCACTGCCACAGGAAACAGCCTTTATATCGCCCGCCAACTGGCGGACGAGAATACCGAGCTGCTCAGTATTCCACAAATGGTAAAGCAGAACCGTTACGATTTCGAGGCAGATGAGGTAGGCATCATTTATCCTATATACGGACACATGCCACCGAATATGGTACGTAATTTTATCAAGCAGGCAAGAATCAAGGCTGACTACAAGTTTGCCGTACTCACTTATGGGATGCTTGACTTCAATGCAGCCGAACTGTGGAACGGAATCTCACAGAAAGCAGGTACAAAATTCGACTATATCAATACCCTCGTTATGGTGGACAACTGGCTTCCCAATTTTGACATGAACGAGCAGATGAAGATAGATAAGCACATCCCCGAACAAGTGGAGAAGATAAAGGCTGATTTGCTGAAACAACGGAAATGGATAAAGCCCGCCACTGCGGAAGACCGCCGTAACCACGATGGCTTTATGTCCTTTTCCCGTCTTGACCCCGAAGTAGGATTTCTGAAACGAAGCGAAAGATATTTTCAGGTGACAGATGCCTGTATTGGCTGTGCCATTTGTACAGAAGTATGTCCGCGCGGCAATTACGAACTGACCTCCACGGGGGTAAAGGCTGAAGGTGACTGCGACTTCTGTTTTGCCTGCATCCACAACTGTCCACAGAAAGCCATACAGTTTGCCGACCTGCCCGATGACCCGTTGCTGTCACGCGGCGAGGTGAATCCCAATGCCCGCTACCGCAACGATCACGTGTCGCTGTGGAGCATTAAAGAAAGCAACAGACAATAAACCACTAAAAATGAACGGATATGAACAGATTGAAAAAAATCATCTTCTTCGCCATCCTGCTGATAGGTGGCTTATGTGCAATGAATGCACAAGAAAAGACGACAACCGCCGGTGTACCAGTAGTTAAGTTGAACAACGGTGTGGAGATGCCACGCTTCGGACTGGGTACCTTTCTGCAAGGCTCCAACGAAATATGCAAGCAGTCGTGTCTTACCGCTTTGCGTGCAGGTTATCGTCACATTGACACTGCACATGCTTACTACGATGAAGAAGGTGTGGGTGAAGCTGTTAAGGAAAGCGGCATTCCACGCGAAGAAATCTGGATAACCAGCAAGCTCTGGCCTACAGAATACGGCGAAGGTAAAACGCTGAAAGCCATTGATGAAATGCTTGCCCGGCTTCAGACGGACTACATAGACCTGCTCTATGTCCACCAGCCCGTTGGCGACTTTGTGGGTGCGTGGAAAGATATGGAAAAGGCCGTACAGATGGGCAAAGTACGTGCGCTCGGCATCAGCAACTTCGATGCCAATGACGAGGTGTTTAACGAAATAATGGAGAAATCCACCATCAAACCCGCTGTACTCCAAATAGAATGCCATCCTTATGCTCAACGGACAGAAATGCGTAAGAAAGCTGCCAAGTACGGCATCCAGGTGGAATGCTGGTATCCGCTGGGAGGTGCACAGAGTCAAGGCTTGTTACTTCGTGATTCGGTCATTACGAAGATAGCTGATAACCATGGTAAATCGCCAGCCCAAATCATCCTGCGCTGGCACATTCAAGAAGGTTTCTCCGTCATACCCGGTGCCACCAAACCCGATTATATAAAGGAAAATATCCAGATATTTGATTTTGCCCTCAGCAACGACGAGATGCAGCAGATACGTTCGCTCAACAAGGAGCAACGCATCTTCAACGCTACATTGGATGATGTGAAGCGAATGGTTTGGGGAACAAAACTATAAACTAAAAGACTTTTTTAAGAAGGGGAAAGCATCTTCGTTTTTTTGAGGATGCTTTCTTCGTTGATATTGGTGCTTCAATCCGTAATCTATGTATGGACGAGAAAGCTTGCACCATATAAATTTGTATGCAAAATAATAAATTAAAAGTTGTAATGTTATGAAGCATATTTTTTTACCAGTAATCATATTTTTTTCTATAGGCTTGCTTACATCCTGCGGAGGAAGTAATAAGCAAACATCAGAAACTGAACAAAGCCGTTATGGCATCAACTATTCTGACACTTCGACCATTAAGAAAGACCATAAGAACGTATTAGTAATATCTTCCAGTCCACGGCGTGAAGGAAATACAGATCTGCTCTGCGATGAATTTGTCCGTGGAGCAAAAGAAGCTGGAGCACGTGTTGAAAAGATTTTCTTGGGAGACTATGATATAAAGTTCTTTCAGGAGGCAGACGAGCAACACGTAGGCGACAGTGCGGACGTGGCTAGGGATGATGCACCGATGATTGTCCGTAAAATGCTAGAAGCCGACATTATCGTCCTGGCAAGCCCTGTTTATTTTATGAATATCAACGGGCAATTGAAAACACTCATAGATCGTACCTACTCGCATTTTATGGATTTGAAGAACAAGGAGTTTTATTACATCACCGCCTGTGCGGACAATGCCGAGAGCACTGCTGACTTTGCAATCACAGGCTTCCGTGGCTTTGTGATGTGCCTGCCCAACCCCACGGAACGAGGTATGATAAAGGCTATCGGATTGGGTCGGAAAGGCAGCGTGAAAGGGACGAAGTTTATGCAGCAGGCGTATAAAATGGGAAAAGGGGTATAACGCTTTTTTTGATTCGATAAAAAATTAAATAAAATATTATCTGCTTAAATGATATAACGTGATGAAAAAGAATTTTGGAAAAAAAACTATACTGGCTCCGTTGCCAGTACTGATTGTGGCTACTTATGATGAAAACGGTACGCCCGATGCCATGAATGCCGCATGGGGCGGTCAATGCTCTGCTCACCATGTAGCTTTGAACCTGTCCATCGGTCATAAGACTACAAAAAATTTGTTACAGAAAAGAGCCTTTACCCTGAGCATTGCCAATCTTGACAATTTGATGCTGTCGGACTATTTCGGTCTTGTGTCGGGACATAAAGCAAATAAAATAGAAGTGGCAAGCGTACACGTTTCAAAGAGTACCTTTGTCGATGCGCCTGTTATCGAAGAATATCCCTTGACATTGGAATGTAAAGTGATTAGCATGGAAGAACGCTTCGGTGAAATGTATGTGGTAGGCGAAGTTCTAAACATGCAGGCCGACGAATCCATATTGGACGATATGGGCAGAGTAGATTTTGATAAATTGAAACCATTATCCTTCGACTCATCAGCACGTACTTACCGTGTATTGGGCGAAACAGTTGGAACGGCCTTCAAGGACGGAGAAAAACTATTATAAAGGAGATTCAAATATGAAATACAGAAACCTGGGGAACAGAGGACTTCGTGTTTCTGCCATAGGTTTGGGTTGTATGGGTATGAGCCATGCTTATGGTGCACCAGCCGACCATCGGGAAATGACGGAGCTGTTGGCAAAAGCTGTGGATATGGGTTATGACTTCTTCGATACAGCTGAAATCTATGGTACGCCTGACAATACTCACGACAATGAGGAGTTGCTGGGTAATGCCTTGAAAGCTTATCGTAATAAGATTATCATTGCCACGAAGTTTGGTCTGCGCTTTGATATGGAAAGCGGACGTGTCCCTTACCCATTAATATCGGATTCACGTCCCACAACGATTAGAAAAGCAGTAGAGGGTTCACTCCGCCGTTTACAGACGGACTATATCGATCTCTACTACCAGCACCGTCCCGACCCGCAGATTCCAATTGAAGAAGTAGCAGGAACTATGCAGGATCTGATTAAAGAAGGCAAAGTGCTTTATTGGGGATTGTCGGAGGCGCCAGAAGCAGACATCCGTCGTGCAAATGCCGTCTGCCCTCTTACTGCTGTTCAAAACCGCTATTCGATGATGGCTCGCTGGCACGAAACCATGTTCCCAATATTGGAGGAATTGGGCATTGGTTTGGTGGCTTTTTCACCACTAGCTAACGGACTGCTCAGCGATCGCTATGACGCGGCCTCACATTTCGACGAACGCACGGACTACCGGGCAGGAATGCCGCAATTTCAGCCTGAAAGCTATAAAAAAAATTACGAACTGCTGCAGTTCATACGTCGCATCGCAAGTGAAAGACATGTGACCCCTGCACAAATATCCCTTGCGTGGGTGCTCTGCAAAAAGCCATGGATAGTACCCATTCCTGGCACACGCAAGTCCGATCGGTTGAAAGAGAATGCAGGTGCAGTAGATGTCCTTTTGTCGGAAGAGGAAGTGAAACAGATAGACCATGCGCTGGACACAATGTCAATGTCCGATGTGTACGGTGGAACAAAACTAACAGTAAAATGAATATGAAACATATCAATTACATCATTCTGTCCACAGTGTTAACCCTGTGTGCTGCTTGCGGACAATCGTCTTCCATACAAAGTGAAGTACAAACAAATGACAGCATTATTGCCATTCGTGAACAAGGTAGTTTCCTTATTGGCGGGACAGTGAAAACCGCACAAGGTACATACGACACGAATCAGCCACTGGAAGAGAACGGTCAGACCTTGCACGGTGACCATGCCTATGTGTCTTATCAAATTCCGGCAAACACACGAAGGTATCCGCTCGTATTCCTTCACGGAGCCGGTCAGTCTGCCAAAACATGGGAAAGTACTCCCGATGGACGGGAAGGGTTCGCTACACTTTTCCTGCGACGTGGTTTCAGTACGTACCTGATAGACCAACCACGCCGCGGGCGAGCCGGACGCAGCACAGTTGATGAAAATATCAAGGCTACTCCCGATGACCAGTTCTGGTTTGAGAATTTCCGTATGGGAATATGGCCCAATTATTATGAAAACAGCCAGTTCCCACAAAGTGAAGAATCCCTGGATCAGTTTTTCCGCCAAATCACACCCAACACGGGTGCCTATGATGCACAACTGATTGCAACCGATGTTGCAGCTCTTATGAATAAAATTGGTGGCGGTATTCTCATTACACACTCACAAGGAGGTGAACCGGGATGGCATACCGCTATCAAGACCGATAAGGTACGTGCTATCGTTTCCTATGAGCCCGGTAGCGGTTTCGTTTTTCCTGAAGGTGAAGTGCCGGAACCCTTACAGACTATCAGTCCGTTCGGTGCACTGGGGGCAATATCCATTCCTTTGGTAGATTTTGAAAAACTGACCCGTTTCCCCATCATTATTTATTATGGTGATTATATTCCTGATAAGCCAAGCGACAATTGGGCTATGGATAGCTGGAGGGTACGTCTGCAAATGGCACGGTTGTTTGCAGAGTGTATCAATCGTCACGGTGGCGATGCCACGGTGGTACATCTGCCAGAACAGGGAATCAAGGGCAATTCGCATTTCCTTTTTGCTGAGAAAAATAATGTGCAACTTGCCGATATGTTATTTGATTGGATAAAAGAAAAAAAATTGAATTAATAAGTTCTTCTTAGTCACATAATATATAGACTCAAGCATCCTCGAAATGAAAATTTTTGGGGGTGCTTTTTTTTGAATATAAACAGGGGCAATGCGTAAGAAAATACATTCGTTGATATTGGTGTTTCTATCTGTAATCTGTGTATGGACAGGCTACGAACTGCACTGTAACTTTGTGACAAAATAATTAAGACAGAAAACATTATGAGAACAACGATTCTATTTATTGTAATTATTATGTTAAGCTTTTATCAATCTGCGCAAGCGCAGCAGACGGATACGCTGAGTATTCGCCAGCAAGATATCGTATTTATCGCTTCGACAACGGCACAAGGTGAGTTGGATAGCCTGAAAATATCCCTTGCCCGTGGCTTGGACAATGGAATGACGGTAAATGAAATCAAGGAGGTTTTGGTACACGCCTATGCTTATTGTGGATTTCCCCGCAGCCTGCGTGCCCTGCAAACTTTTATGGAAGTGTTGAATGAACGCAAGGCACAGGGTATTATTGATACTATAGGACGTGACGCATCTCCCGTTACAGGCTCTCAGGATAAATACACCCGAGGTGCGGAACTTCTTGAAAAGTTAAGTGGTGCGCCCAAAGATGCCCCCAAGACAGGGTATGCCGCTTTTGCTCCAGTTATTGAGCAATACCTGAAAGAACATTTATTCTGCGACATTTTTGAACGCAATCTTTTGACATGGCAGGAACGCGAGCTGGCTACCGTATCCATTCTTTCAGCTATGGGAAAGGGTGTGGAACCGATGTTAAAGTCGCATTCAGCTATTTGCCTGCGTCAGGGTATTACCGAAAGCCAGCTTCAGCAAATGGCGGCTATCGTGAACGGTCTGAGAAAAGGTGACGATCCGTTCGCACTCGGTACGCTGATGCCAGACAATCCGAACTTTACGGACAAGGCTTGGTTGCAAGGCTATGTCGCACCACAAGATGGTTTTGGATGTACTGTAGCCAACGTGACATTTGCTCCCGGATGCCGAAACAGCTGGCACAGCCATAAAGGCGGACAAATCCTGCTCTGCACTTCCGGCAAAGGATATTATCAGGAAAAAGGGAAACCTATCCAACTGCTGCTGCCTGGAAACGTAGTGAAGATTGCCCCCGATGTCATCCATTGGCACGGCGCGGCTCCTGACAGTGAGTTTACACACATCGCCATAGGTACCCAACTGGACAAAGGGGGCGTAACGTGGCTGGAACCTGTGACAGATGAGGAATACAACAGTTATGAAGAAAAATAATCCATAAAAACATAGAAACAATGAAAAAGTATTTAGTTTACCTGATGATGGCACTTGCCGCTTTCACTTTCAACGCTTGCGGGGATGATGACCCCATGACGGAAGAACCAGGAACAGAACAACCCGAAACACCTGGTGATTCTACAGATAATCCAGACAATCCAAATAATCCAGATACACCTGCTGGAAACAGCAACATTCTTGTGGCATATTTTAGTTGGGGAGGTACTACACAGCGAATGGCGCAACAAATAGTGTCTCACACTGGAGCGGATTTGTTTCGTATAGAACCTGTCACACCTTACCCGGAAGATTACACTGAATGTACGGAAGTAGCATTGGCAGAACGTGACAGTAATGCTCGTCCAGCCATAAATTCTATCATTGAAGACGAAGCGTGGGCTGAATATGATACAATTTTTATCGGCTGTCCCGTATGGTGGTGGACAACACCTATGATTATATGCACTTTTTCTGAAAGTTATGATTTTACAGGTAAAACCGTCATCCCGTTCTGTACCTACGCATCCACATATCGCGATGAAACGTTGGCAAGAATCGTTGAATTGACATCTGGAGCTAAAGTACATCTTGAAGGATTAGGTTTGACTAGTGGAAGCTTGAGCAATGAATCGAATGTGGAAAACTGGCTTCGTGAGATAGGAATCATTGAATAATAATTAAACTAAAACGATAAAGAAGATGAAAGCAAAGATTATCACCCTTATAACTCTTATTCTAATGGGTGGAATGAATTTATACGCACAAAATAGGAGGACATTAATTGCTTATTTCAGTTGGAGTGGAAACACGCAGCATGTGGCAGAGTATATTGCCGGACAGACCGGCGGCACACTTTTCCGTATCGATCCGGTAAAGCCATATCCTACAGACTATAAACCTTGTACAGAGGTAGCAAAGAAAGAAAAGGAACAGAATGCCCGCCCTGCTATCAAGAACAAGGTGGAAGATTGGGACAGTTATGATACAATCTTTATCGGTTGTCCTGTATGGTGGTGGACTGCACCAATGATTATCAATACTTTTACCGAAAGTTATAATTTTAAGGGCAAGACGGTCATTCCTTTCTGTACCTACGCATCTACCTACCGTGACGAGACCCTTGCCAAGATTGCAGAACTCACACCTGATGCCAAACACTTGAAAGGATTCGGTGCCGTTAGCAGAAATACGGACGGTATCACAGAATGGTTAAAAGAAATTAGAGTTATCAAATAATGGAGGATAAAAAATGAGAATATATACATATTTCGCATTGTTCTGCGTATCGTTAATACTTGCTTCGTGCAGTGACAACGAAGATAACAATATCAGTTCCCCGACTGAAGAAGTGGTGCCTGGAACAAATCATCATATACTTATCGCTTATTTTTCTGAACCCCTACCGGATGGGGTGGATGCCAATACTTCCGCTAGCCGTGTGATTGTAAACGGAGATTTGTATGGAAGTGTAGAATATATGGCTACCGTGATAGGTGAAGCTACTGGAGCTGATATGGTAAGAATACAGACAGCAACACCTTATCCGGGTAATTTCGATGATTTGGCTTCACAAGCCGACAATGAGCGGCAGAATAATATACATCCAGCTCTTGCTACCGACATAGAAAACTTTGATGATTATGATGTCATCTTTGTTGGCTATCCCATTTGGTGGTATCAGATGCCTATGGCTATGTATTCATTCTTTGACGAATACGACTTTGCAGGTAAAACAATTATTCCTTTTTCCTCACATGGAGGTAGTGGCTGGTCAGGAACAGTGGATGACATTGCTGGAATGGAACCTAATGCCACAATGGTAAATGGATATAGCATTTCACGTAGCAGTGTGGCCGGCTCGGAAGAAGGCATCCTCCAATGGCTGGAACGGATAGGAATGTTGGAACAACAAAATTAAAGAGGAATTATGAAAACAATAGGTTATTTGTTGGTAAGCCTTTTTTTGCTTTGTTCCTGTGTTCAGGAACAAAGCAAAGTGGTCAGCTTGACAAGTGGTCAGGCACAAGGTGTATATGCGGACAGCATCTACAGCTTCAAAGGCATTCCATACGCCAAAGCTGCACGCTTTATGCCACCTGAACAGCCCGATATTTGGGATACGGTACGGATATTTAATACATATGGAGAGATATGTCCGCAGGCTCCCATACCACAAGGAAACGACTTCATCGCCATGCGTGAGCACCCTGCTGAGGGAGAGGATTGCCTGAACCTGAACGTATGGACTCCAGGCATCAATGACGGCAAGAAACGTCCGGTAATGGTGTGGTTGCACGGAGGTGGGTTTCAGACTGGTTCTGCCATCGAGCAACTGGTTTATGATGGAGCAAACCTGAGTCGCAAAGGAGATGTTGTGGTAGTGTCGGTTAACCATCGGCTGAATATGCTCGGCTTTCTTGATTTGTCCGCTTACAGTGAAAAATATAAATACTCCGGTAATGTCGGTACGATGGATATGGTAGCAGCCCTGCAATGGATACAGAAGAACATTGCTGTCTTTGGAGGTGATTCAAACAATGTCACTCTATTCGGGCAATCAGGTGGAGGTGCCAAAGTACTGGTACTGATGACAGTTCCGGCTGCACAGGGGCTGTTCCATAAGGCCATCGTTCAGAGCGGAGCTGTAGAAGCTTGTGGAATGACCAATGTTACGCAAAAGACAGCACACCGGGTAGCAGAACTGATGCTTGACTCATTAGGAATCTCACCGCAAAATGCCGACAAGCTACAAGCCATTCCCTACAGCCACTTGATGGCAGCAGGAAATAAGGCAATGGCTCAAACCGCTCAAGAGGAAAACAGCATAGACAGTTGGGGTAATCCTGGACTGCTATGGACTCCCGTGGTAGACGGTGACTATCTGCCATATCAGCCGGTCATAGATTCCATTGCTTCACAGGCAAAGGATATTCCGTTGCTTATCGGTTCGTGTATGACCGAATGGACTACAATGCCGATGTTGGGAAATCCGGATAAATTTGCCCATGACAATATGCACACATGGAATAAGGAAGAGACAATGAAAAAGTTGCAAGCACGATTCGGAAACTGTACAGACTCGGTTATTGCTACCTTCACATCTGCCTATCCCGGTCGTTCCATCAGCGAAGCACTTTACATAGATACAATGTTAAGACTTCCTGCCTTGAAGACAGCCCGCTTGAAAGCCGACCAGCATGGGGCTCCTGTATATAATTATTTGTTTGCCTGGGACACACCTATTCACGGAGGTTTTGCCATGTCATACCATTGTTCGGAAATACCGTTTGTATTCAGCAACACCAGTCTGTCACCTGCAGCCTCTGCCGGAGGCTCGGAAGTCAAGGAGTTGGAAGAGCGCATCAGCAAAGCATGGATAAATTTCGCCCGTACCGGCAATCCTAATCACGAAGGACTTCCTTCATGGTCTGCTTTTACCCGTGAAAACGGAAACACGATGATATTTGGAAACAAATGTGAGGTAAGGAAAGATTTCGACTATAAGCTGTTGTCGCTGTTACGACCCAACTATAAATTTTAAACAAAATGACACACAAAATAATATCATTCCTTAGTATCCTGCTGCTTTCCCTACCGCTTGTGGCTTGTAGTACAGATGACTCTGATGTTGAAACACCGATTAATCCAGACAACGGAGAAGAAAATTCTTCGTCTGATGACGTGGCAATGATCAGCTTCACACATGCTGTACCAGACGGTTATGAACAGGAAGCCGAAAAAAGAGGCAGCATAGTCCGCATCGATTATGCCACACGGGACTATGCAGAAGGCACTGGTGCGAAACGTACCAATACGGCATACGTCTATCTGCCTTATGGATATAATGAAAGCCAACGGTACAATATCCTCTATTTTGTACACGGTCATTACAGTACGGCGGCATCCACCTTTGAAGATGAAAATGGTGTGGTACGCAAACTGCTCGACCAAATGATAGCTCACGGTGATATTGACCCGATGATTGTGGTCACACCCAGCTACAACTACGGACAGTCTACACCAGACTATGCGGATGCAGACCCTTACTGCAGGGCTTTGCCCATAGAATTGGTAAACGACCTGATTCCAGCTGTAGAAGGCCGTTACCACACGTATGCGGAAACAACCGACAGGGAAGGTATTGAAGTATCACGCAGTCACCGTGCCATTGGAGGTTTTTCAATGGGAGCAGTCACCACTTGGTATGCCTTTGATGAAACATTGAACGCATTCCGATACTTTATGCCAGTCAGTGGCGATTGCTGGTCTTTGGGACGGTTTGCCGGGATGAATCGTCCTGACGATACAGCAGCTTATTTGGCAGAAAGGGTACAACAGTCACCTTATGTCGGAACAGGTTTCTATATCTGGGCGGCAAGTGGGACAAACGACTCCGCTTATAGAGAGATACTTCTTCAAATAGAAGGTATGGCACGTTTGAACAACATGTTCAATACGGCTAATATGACCTTTCATCAGAAAGAAGGGGCACGGCATGAGTTCCGTCCTATTCCGGAATATCTGTACAATGCTTTGCCGTTCTTCTTTCCGAAAAGTGATGAATAAACAGAAAAAACAAAGACATTTATGAATAGTTTTACTTATCGATACCCTGTCCGTCAACATTTTGGCAAAGGGTGCGCAGAGAACGCAATCAAGGAAGAATTAGACCGTATAGGACAGAATGTGCTGCTGGCATATGGTGGCAGCTCGCTGAAACGCACAGGGCTGTATGACAAAATTATAAGCTGGCTGCACGAACGTGGCAAGAACGTGGTGGACTTCGGAGGCATTATGCCCAATCCTACTTACGACAAGGTACAGGAAGGTGCACGACTAGTGCATGAATACAACATAGACTTCATCCTTGCCGTGGGCGGCGGATCGGTTATCGACTGCTGCAAGGTGGTATCAGCACAAGTAAAATTAGACGAGGATATTTGGGAGATGCAGTACACGAAGCACCAGTATCCTACTGAATTTGTGCCTATGGGCGCTATCGTAACAGCATCAGGAACGGGTGCCGAGCAGAACAACGGGGCGGTTATCACCCACACCAAAAAGAAACTGAAACAGCCGTTGACAGGCGCTTACTACAGTTTTGCTATACTGGACAGCGACTTGACACGGACTCTTCCGATGGGGCAAGTCGTCAGCGGTGCATTCGACACGTTGAGTCATTGTATGGAAATCTATATGGGCAAACCTCAAACGGACAATCTCTCCGATGAAATCAATGAAGCGGTCATGCGTAACGTCATCAAAAACCTCCGTGAACTGATAGTCGATCCGGACAATGATTTTGCCCGTGGAGAACTGATGTGGGATTCTGCCCTTGCGGAAAACAGTCTGCTAAAACTCGGCAAGCAGACCGATTTTCAATGCCATATGCTGGAACATGCCGTAGGAGCCTATACCGACTGCAACCACGGAAAGGCGTTGGCGGTTATCCATCCGGTTCTCTATCGCCATTTGCTGAATGAGGGCAAAGAAAAACTGGCTCGTATGGCGGAGCGGGTATGGAATGTAAAGGGTGATACGGTAGAACAGACTGCTATACTTGGTATCGAAGCGTTGGAGGCTTTTATAAAGGAAATCGGCTTACCATCGCATTGGAGCGAAATGGGCATTAAGGACGAAAGTATCCTCCGTGCCGCTGCAGATACCTGTTTACTGATGCCGGGATGCTGCAAGCAGTTTTCCCGTGATGAACTGTTTGAGATATTGAAAGAATGCATGTAACAAACTTCTAAAAGAAAAAAATTATGAATACCTTATTAAAGACAATGTTGTGCGGTGTTACTGCACTTTTGTTCGCCGGAGCTTCAGCCGCTCAAAACAAACAACCATTTATTTCAGAGGATTTCTCTGCTATCCAAAGTCCTAACGACAATCCTTTCGGACTGGTTTATCGGGGAGCTATCACCAAGAATGAAACGGGCAAAGTTAATATCCATCGCATTACTTACGACTTGAATGGCTTGAAGATTGTCGCCAACGTTTATACTCCAGCCGGATATGAAGTTTCAAGAAGCTATCCCGCTCTTGTCGTTGCACATCCAAACGGTGGATGTAAGGAACAGGTGGCAGGATTGTACAGCCAGCGGATGGCGGAACAGGGTTACATTTGTCTGGCATTTGATGCCGCCTATCAAGGTGGGAGCGAGGGTGAACCGCGCAATGTAGACAAGCCGGCCAGCCGTATCGAAGATATCCATCGTGCAGCCGATATACTGGCACAATATCCCGGAGTGGATGCAAATTGTATCGGTATACTCGGTATATGTGGCGGAGGTGGCTATACGCTTAAAGCTGCACAGACTGACAAACGTTTCAAGGCAGTTGCCACACTCAGTATGTTCAACTCCGGACTGGTACGTCGTAATGGCTTCCTTGATTCACAGATCGGCGATGTGCAACAACGACTTGCAGACGCCTGTGCTGCACGTCAGAAAGAAGTCAACGGAGAAGCTCCTGAGTATGTAGGTGATATGAGTGGAATGACGCCGGAACAGGCCAAACAGCTTCCGTTCGATCTCTATCGTGACGGTTATGAGTATTACCTTCAATCTCACGCGCATCCGGGTTCTACCTTCCGTTATACAAAGAGCAGTCTGATCGATCTGATGGCATTTGATGCCAGTGAGGGAATGTATCTCATCAACCAACCGTTGTTAATGATGGCGGATAGTCTTGCCGACACGTTCTATATGTCCGAACAATGTTTCAGCAAAGCTACTGGAACGAATGATAAGGAATTGTATCTAATCCCTGGTGCAAGACACATCCAGACGTATTGGGTACCGGAATATGTAGATAAGGCTGTAAACAAACTAACTGATTTCTTTGGTAAACATTTGTAATGAATCCATCTCATCCAATACTTGAGATGCTTTCATTGGAGCTCATACCGTTTTCGTTGATTTTGGTGTTTCAATCCGTAATCTGTGTATAGACGCACCACGACGGAAACGGTATTTTTGTATCAGCACATAAAAACAAATAATAGTAATGAACGATATACAGTCACTCACTATAGACGAGTTCAATAAACAGATGCGTCAACCGACATTACATCCTCAAGTAGCGGTCATTGATCCGGGACAACTCGAAGATGATACTACGTTGTGTTTTACAGGTAACTTCTATGCAGTCCGTTTTGTAAGGACACGGTGTGGAGAAGTACGCTATGGCAGGCAATGTGTCGATTTTCAATACGGCACGCTTACATTCACAAAACCGGGAGATACAATCTGTATCAGTCACGAAGATGCGATGGACGGTAGTATATCGGGGCTCCTGTTACGTCCGGAACTGTTTAGTACCAAGAGCCTTGTATTCAAGAAAGCGGACTATACTTTCTTTGATTATCGGGAGAATGAATCACTGCATCTTTCCCTGCAGGAGAAGCATATCGTACAAGACCGTTTGAATCATATCCATGAAGAACTGCAGCGGGATATAGACCCTTACAGTCTACGATTGGTATCTGTGGGTGTAGAATTATTGTTGGACTATTGTCTCCGCTTTTATGAACGTCAGTTTGCCTGCCGTTCCGACATTTGTCAAGAATATCTTGCAACAGTAGACAGGACACTCTCCCGCTATTTTTCCCTATGTGGACAAAAATCTCTGGAAGATGGAATCTGCCGGGTCGAATCTACGCTTTCCACTCTTTCGACAGCTTATCTGAACGAAGTAGTACGGGTAAAAACAGGAAAGACGCTTGCTGAGTATATCCGCCTAAAGATGATGGAATACATTAAGAAACGTGTTCGCAAAGATGGTTGCTCATTAGAGCAGGTGGCTGGAGAGTTCGGCTTTTATCAACCGCGCATATTAGCCTTATTGTATCGGCAACTCATCGGTCATCAGTCCGAATATTCTATTTTGACGTCCGATTATAAACTAAATTGATAACACTATGTATCCACAAATCATTTGTCATGTAATGGGCTCCGTAGATGGCCGCCTGTTGACCGACCATTGGACGGAACCATTCAATGGAAAGAAGAACGAACTAATTGGTATATACGCAGCAATTGGTCGTAAACTGAATACCGATGCTTGGATGTTCGGAAAGCATACATTATGTGAAGGTTATTTCCCAAAAACCTTTCATACAGGGGATAGCACACCACTTGCTCATCCTGTACCTTATATTGCCGGAAGTACTTCTGAACGCCTTTTTGTGATAGCCGATCCGGACGCAAATATTCTCTATGAATCTTCCACTGTAAGAGGGGACAGCATTGTAGTCATCCTGCCTGAAACAGCTCCGGCATTTTATTTAGAGTACCTTCAGAAGAAGGGTATTTCCTACCTGTTTGCCGGAACAAAAGGTGATAACCTCAACATTGCCATGCAGACATTGGCGGAAACATTTGGTGTGGAATCTCTTTCTTTACAGGGTGGCGGCATCATTGACGGAGCATTTCTGCAAGCCGGACTGATAGATGAACTAAGCCTTGTTATTTATCCCGGTATTGACGGCTCGGCTAATTCAACATCTATTTTCCATTATATCGGTAAAGGAAATCCCTCACAAGGGCAATCGCTTGAATTATTGTCTGTACAAACAATGGAGAACGGAGTGATTTGGTTAAGGTATAAATTTCATAAAAACAGTTAAGTAGTATGCTACGTAAAATCAGATTGACACTTGCCGTTCTGTGTTTCGCTACCGTGACGTTGCTGTTCCTCGACTTCACTGGGACGCTGCACACTTGGTTGGGCTGGACGGCCAAAATACAGTTCCTTCCTGCGCTCCTGGCGTTAAATGTGGGTATTGTGGGGTTCTTCGTGTTGGTGACACTTGTCTTCGGACGGGTGTACTGTTCGGTCATCTGTCCGCTGGGCGTGATGCAGGACATCATCGCTTGGATGGGCAAAAAACAGAAGAAGAACCGTTACTGCTATTCTCCGGCCAAGTCATGGCTGCGGTATGGGGTGTTGGCAGTTTTCGTTGTAGCGATGATAGCTGGAATAGGTTCACTGGTGGCATTGCTCGCGCCATACAGTTCATACGGACGGATCGCAAGCAATCTGTTCACCCCGTTATACGTTTGGGGAAACAATCTGCTCGCTTACTTTGCGGAACGCGCCGACAGTTACGCCTTCTATGAAACGGAGGTATGGTTGAAAAGCCTGCCGACATTCCTCATCGCCTTGCTTTCCTTTATTATAATAGGAGTATTGGCGTGGCGGAACGGACGGACTTACTGCAATACCGTATGCCCAGTAGGTACAGTGCTGGGCTTGCTTGCCCGTTTCTCCTGGTTGAAACCTGTAATTGACACGGATAAATGTGTGAATTGTAAGCTGTGCACCCGGAATTGTAAGGCGGCTTGTATCGACATCGCCAAACATCGGATTGATTACAGCCGTTGTGTCACTTGCCTGGATTGTATTAGTAAATGTCATAAGGGAGCCATCAGTTACAAACATCCTACAAAAAAAGAAGCCACACAACCGATAATAAATACATCCAAAATTTCAACTGATCAAATCAACGATACCCGTCGTTCATTTCTGACTGTTGCAACTACGATTGCTACGACTGGCATATTGAAAGCACAGGGAAAAAAAGTAGATGGAGGTTTGGCTGTTATAGAGGATAAGAAAATTCCTAATCGATCTACTCCAATTGTACCTCCGGGAGCATTGAGTACACGGAGTTTTTTTCAACATTGTACCGCCTGCCAACTCTGTGTATCAACCTGTCCAAACGGAGTGCTTCGTCCGTCCACAGATCTGACCAAATTAATGCAGCCCGAAATGAGTTATGAGCGAGGATATTGTCGGCCTGAATGTACAAAATGCAGTGAAGTTTGTCCTGCTGGAGCTATACATTTAATATCAGTAGCAGAAAAATCCGCTACTCAGATAGGACATGCTGTATGGGTAAAGGAAAACTGTGTGCCATTGACTGATGGTGTAGAATGCGGAAACTGTGCCCGTCATTGTCCTACCGGAGCTATTCAAATGATACATTCTATTGCTGCTAATCCAGAATCTGCTAAAATTCCGGCAATCAATGTAGAGCGTTGCATCGGTTGCGGAGCTTGCGAGAATCTTTGTCCGGCACGTCCTTTCAGTGCCATTTATGTAGAAGGCAACGAAATACACAGAATGATATGAAAAGAATTCAAAAAATGAAATAGATACTAAATATTTACTGCATATGGATAAAGAGAATGGAAAATCAATTTCTCGCCGTGATTTTTTCAAGATAGCAGGAGCCGCAGGAGTGGTAACTGCCGGATTGGTAGGTTGTAATAAACAAAGCAAGTCATCATCTAATGTTATTGGAGAACCTGATGGTGATATGACTTACCGGATATTAACGGGCGACCGCGTGTCATTGCTTGGTTATGGTTGTATGCGATGGCCGATGATATCTAATCCAGATGGTGAAGGACAAATAGTTGACCAGGAAGAAGTGAACCGGCTGGTGGATTATGCTTTGGCACATGGTATAAACTATTTCGATACCGCTCCGCCATATTGTCAAGGTTTATCGGAAGAGGCTACTGGCATTGCACTCAGTCGGCACCCCCGTGATTCGTATTTTATTGCTACGAAAATGTCCAATCACCGTCTTTATGGAGCTGGACTTCGCGGTAAAGAACTACAAGAGGCAAGCGTAAAGATGTATCAGGATTCTTTTAAGCACCTGCGTACGGATTACTTCGATTATTACCTGTTTCATATTCTAGGTACAGGTAAGGGAATGGAAGAAATGCGCGGAAGACTGTATGATTGTGGTATCGCAGATTTTATCCTCAAGGAGAAAGAAGCCGGACGTATCCGTAAACTGGGGTTCTCGTTTCATGGGGATGTACGGGTATTTGACTATATGTTACAGGAATCGGGCATACCGTGGGACTTTGTACAAATACAGCTCAATTACCTTGACTGGCGGCACGCATCAGGCATCAACGTTAATGCAGAATACCTATATAGCGAACTGGCGAAGCGGAATATTCCAGCCGTGATTATGGAACCGTTGCTTGGTGGACGACTTTCCAAAGTTCATGATCACATTGTTAATAAATTAAAGCAACGAGAACCAGAACAGAGCGTAGCATCATGGGCGTTCCGTTTTGCTGGAAGTTTCCCTAATGTTTTGACTGTACTCAGCGGAATGACCTACATGGAACACTTGCAAGACAACCTGTGTACCTATTCTCCACTGCATCCGCTTTCTGATGATGAATTTGTATTTTTGCAAGAAACAGCAGACCTGATGGTACAATATCAGACAATCCCTTGTAATGACTGCAAGTATTGTATGCCATGTCCTTATGGAATAGATATTCCTGCTATTCTTCTACATTATAATAAATGTATCAATGAGGGAAATATGCCACGAGACGGACATGACGAAAACTACCACAAGGCACGACAAGCTTTCTTGATTGGTTATGACCGTAGTGTACCAAGACTGAGGCAAGCCAGTCATTGCATCGGGTGCAATCAATGTTCGCCCGATTGCCCGCAAGGTATCAACATCCCTAAGGAGATGCAACGCATCGATCATTTTGTAGAACAGTTGAAACAAAATTTAATGCATAAATTATAATTAATTGCATAGAAACAGAAAGCTCACCAAAAGATTGGTAAGTTTATAAAGATAAGTCATAAATAAAATAGCAGCTATCCCTTCCATCAAAGATAAATCCCAATCCTGATTTGCCAGCCGCATTTATTCC
>OGGG01000944.1_pt1 | contig 27657 bp, 45 predicted proteins | sample 1571201 | NCBI WGS metagenome assembly OGGG01 (sample SAMEA2581946, study PRJEB24529) | metagenome | biome: Human gut stool | place: China | collected 2011 | reverse complement strand
GAAAACCGTATTCCTTACAAAAGAGGAAGCCGAAGCCAAGCTGAAAGAAATGGAGGGCGCAAATGGAGAGTAGATATTTATATCGCGGAAAGCGGATTGATAACGGCAAGTGGGTGGAAGGTAGTCTTGTTACCGGAGTATTTTTTCGGTTAGGACAGGAAATCCCGTACATGTTTTGCCCTAATCTTGCCGATTATGATTGCTTTGAGGATTTTTCGGAAGAAAATGGGATATTTGAGGTAGACCCATCCACCATCTGCCAGTGTACCGGATATGAGGGAATCTATGAGAAAGATATTTTCCAGTGTGAAGATGAAAGATATGTAATTGAAAGGTCAGATTATTCACTAAGCTGGGAAGCAGAAAGCATATTTAGCAGTGAGACGATATCTTTAGGCGAATTTTTACCGAAAGAAATCGACGTCATTGGAAATGTATTTGACAACCCGGAACTGTTGGAGTGAATTGTTTCCAAAATGGAAATAGTTGAAAGGAGAAACTATGAATGAGAATGAAGCAATCGAAAGAATCAAGTACCGGATGCATACGGCAGGACAGGTAACCGGAGAAAGCGGAATGGAAGATCTGGAAATGGCGATCAAGGCACTGGAGGAAGTACAGCAGTACCGCGCAATCGGCACACCGGAAGAATGCCGTAAATCATTGGAAATCTGCAAAGCTATGGTTGAACGTAATATAACACCAGATGATATGGAAAATTATATGAAGTTTGAGGATGAATGCATAAAGCAGGGATTTACACTTGACAGCATTCTGAAATCCAGAGAGAAGCAGACGGCAAAGAAAATAGAAATCTTTAATGGACAGGCATCTTGCCCTAACTGTAAGCACTTTTTTGGAGAAATGAATGTTATTAGGAGTCTGATAGCATGGAACATGCCATATTGCAAACATTGTGGTCAGAAATTAGATTGGAGTGATGAAGAATGAGCGAAGCGGAATATATGGAAGATGGAGCGGATTATTTAGAGGAAGGATGTCAAAGACAAACTTGTGATGGCTGTATGGCTTACAATTATTGTCTGATAAAAGAACAGGAGGGCGAACGATGGGAAGATCGATTGACGAAGATGAACTGGTGGAAGAAATAAAGTCGTTAAAAATTGTATTGGATGGCAAAGATATATTCCCTACCGCCGCAAAAGATACAGTTTTAAGAATTATCAGTGAACAGCCAACCGCCTACGACCCGGACAAGGTTGTGGAGCAGTTGGAAGAACGCACAGCATTCCTGAAAGACTGTACGAAGTATGGAAATAAAGCAGCAGATCAGCAGTCAAAATCCTACGACACTATGATGATGTACGAGGTCATGGATTTGGTAGATGATTTGTTAGAGATTGTAAAGGCAGGTGTATCAGATGGCAATTAAACCGATTTTATTCAATACCGAAATGGTTCGGGCAATTTTGGACGGACGGAAGACCTGTACCCGTAGATTGATAAAGCCACAGCCGGATAAAAAGCATATATATCCACTTGGTTTTGTTACCGACAGTACAGAAAAGAAAGAGGTAGGATGCTTTGGATTTGCCGCTAATGAATATGGTGGCTCTATTCAATACGTTAAGCCGCCGTATAGGTATGCACCGGGAGATATCCTGTATGTTCGGGAGACATGGAAAAAGGCGCCGAACGGATACTATTACTACGAAGATTGGCAAAGAAATGACATTGCCGATGTTACAAAGTGGAAACCATCCATCCACATGCCGAAAGAAGCGGCGCGTATCTGGCTTAAGGTTACGAATGTGAGAGTGGAGCGGTTGCAGGATATAACACCAAAGGGGGCAGAAAGCGAAGGTGTTGGAAACCTTTTCTATGATGATATCGGATACGGTGAAAAAAATTATGGAACAGAAGTAGACACAGAGTACGGGATTGCAAAGGAGCAATTTGCTTGGCTGTGGGAATCAACCATCAAGAAATCCGACCTTGACCGGTATGGTTGGGATGCAAATCCGTGGGTTTGGGTTATCGAATTTGAGCGGTGCGAGAAACCGGAAGGAGTGTGAGGTATGGCTAAAGCAGTATTGATTATGGATATGCCGGAGAGTTGCGCAGATTGTCAACTGGCTGACGATGATCCAAGCGGGTTATATTGTCCGCCGGCAGACAAACGATGTGTATAAGTTCAAGACCAGAGGTAAGAAAAAATAGTGTAAAGCGCGATTGAGGATAAGAAACAAATCTGTACCGAAAAAAAATTTTTAGGGGCTTCTGACATATTAAAAGTGGATGCAATCAAAACATGTCACTTTTACGGGAGGAAAAAGATATGATGAAAGCCTTAATTATTAGCGTGGTTACAGATTTGGCACGTGAACTTGTATGTGATCTGATTTTAAATTACATATCGGAAAAATTAAAGAAATAGTTTAGGGAAAGGAGCCGAGACTCTGGCCAGAGTGATGCATATGCGGTCTCCTTTTGAAAAATGACATACAAAGAATTTTTAGAATCCAAGATTGAACTTGCAACGGAAAGCGGGTTCGTTGTGGATCCAGAAAAAGTAAATAAGGTATTAAAGCCGCATCAGAGGGATGCTGTGGTGTGGGCACTGAAAGGTGGCAGACGTGCACTGTTTGAAAGTTTCGGACTTGGAAAGACCGTGCAGGAAATTGAGTTCTGCCACTTGGCAGCAGAATATAGCGGCGGTCGTGCGTTGATCGTATTACCGCTTGGAGTAAAGCAGGAGTTTACGCATGACGCGGTGGAAGTGCTTGGATATGAGAAGCCAGAGTATTGCCGGACAGCTCCGGTTTGCATGAGATCAAACAGCTATAGTCCGCGCCAGCAGTAATGCGGCGGGGCGGAAAGAGAGGGAAAGATGAAGTATACAGTAGAAACAACGGAAAACGGTGTTAATGAGACGCTGGAATTGAATGGAACAATTTACAAAAAGGAATGGTTAAGAAGAGAAAACGGTCTTCTTGAGTGCTCACAGAAAGATTTTCGGGCGTACATGGAAGAGGATGGTTACTCGGGAGAACTTATTGCGAAAGTCGATGGAATATTTGATGGATTTTTAGCAGACGCTGTGGACGAAATGAGAGAGTATCTTGGCTAAACCATGCTGGCGTGGGTCATGACTAACGCAGACGATACGTCGAAGATCTGGCAGGGAGAGGAATAAAAATAAAATTGTAGTACATTGACAATTGAATATTGACGGTTGTAGTGATATAATTTTCTCATCATAAAAAGGGGGATGAAATTATGGAAAAACCAAAATGTAGCGATATGGGGAAGGTAATTAGAGAATGGGAAACAGGAGATTCCGAATGCAATGCTTACAGCTAACAATATGAGTGCGGCGCTGTATACAATAATAATTACATGGACATTGTGGGAAATAGGGATCATGATTGTTTCTGGGATTGCCGCCATTGCCAAAAAGGAAGAATTTAAAATGGACAACACTTTACCAACCGTCAAATACGATGGTTGGTATTTTTTTTGCGCAAAATTTGAAAGGGGGAATGTGCGTGGATGAAAAAGAAATATACGAGATCTGCATGGGTGTGGACAGCATCATTGCTGCGGAACTGACGGAATCCATCGTGCGCGGCACCAGCTACGATATGCTGGAAGCCCACCACGGCATTCTCCCGATCAGCAGGACGCACTTTTATCGGAAAAAGCGGATCGTGCAGCGGATCATTAAGCAGAGGATGGGGCGGATCGTGGAGGAGCAGAATGGGCAGTTGAGGATGGTGTGGTAGAGAGAAAAATGATACAATATCTTAAAAATAGTTGATCGGGGGAACGTCAATGAAACGTCAAATCCATATAAAGAATAATTTGGTAAATCATAAACTTGATAATCTTATTGATAAAAATATTGAATTACTTACAAAAGAGGTTAATTTTATTGGAAATACGATTTTTAGTGACTACTTAGAGAAGTTGCAGGATGTTATATTGACGGATGAGGTTCTGCTTGTTGGAGAAAAACTAGATGTGCAACTTAACGAAGAGGCAAATGGTACACTTGCTAAATTAAAGAACAACAAATATTGCATTGTTTTAAACTATAATAGAATTGTATTAGATAATGGAAAATTAGACTTATATGTTAAAAACATAATTTATCATGAATTTCAACATTTGAAAGATGCGCACTATGATTCTTTTTTTACAAGGACAACAAATAGCATTAAGGAAGAGAATGAAAGAATAATAGGAATGATGTTTTTTAAGGAATTTAATGCTTCTTATCGTGCCCAATTATATGAGCCGATAGTTTGGAGAACAAATTATTATGGAGTAGCTGACTTCATAGATTGGTGCAAAGATAATATTTATAATATAAGGACAGAAATCAACGAGTATAAAAATATATTTCAAATAAGAAGTGATTTAGAGAGAATGGTAGAGCAAGTTCAAAACTTTAATAGAGCTGTGATGTATAAACTTGCATTGGCATGCGGAGCAAATTGCGGAGACAACGTAATAAAGAGCGGGGAAAAAAGAATAACGTTACTGATAAATGGAATAGACTGGGAGATAGATGAATATATAAATTCGTATATAAATGGGTTAAATGAAGCGCTGGATGATGATAAAAAAATTATATGTTATGCGGCGGATAATTGTATGGGAATATATGATATACTTAACAAATTTTTTATAAAAAAGATCAATGCTTTACAGAAATAGAGACGAATTTATTTTTATGAATTTGGCACAAATCCACTCCCAACCTATTGTATGATATTATCAGAAACATTGCAGTGATAATACCAGAAAGGGGAGAATACGGTGGGAGTAGATAAGAAAATATTGGAGCAGTATGTAGATGCATGTGAGATGATCCGGGAGACGGAGCAGGACATTAAGAGATTGAAGCGTAAACGGCAAACGATTGTGACAGGAAGTGTAAAAGGTTCCATGAATGATTTCCCATATGCAGAGACGCATTTCAAGATAGCGGGGACGTCGTTTACATACACGGATGATGCGCAGTTGCGTATAGAAGAGAAACTGCTGGAAGAGAGAAAAGCCCAGTCGGAAGAGATCAAGCTGCAGGTGGAGCAGTGGATGAACGGCATACCGGTACGGATGCAGAGGATCATCCGGTATAAGTTCTTTGAGGGAATGAGCTGGGAGAGAGTGGCAGACAGGATAGGCAGAAAAGCAACCGGTGATAGCATAAGAATGGAATTTAATAATTTTATGAGAGTAGCATAAAAGTAATTTCGTTTTTTTCGGATTTTTCGTTTTTAAAATGCTATAGTATAAACTGCAAGAAGTGAATTGAGAGAGCCAAGAGCCATTTGCTTTTTGCAACTCCCCCAACCCAGAGAAGGCGCCCGTTTAATGACGGGTGCTTTTTTGTATGTAAAGAAAAGGTAGGTGATGGTCCTTGCCAAAGGCAAAAGATGCGAGAGCGGACAAAGCCTTTGAAATGTATAAGCAAGGGCTTAAGCTGATAGAGATTGCAAACCAGCTCGGGATAGCCGAGGGAACTGTGCGGAGCTGGAAGAACCGGTATAAGTGGGATGATGACGGCAATGCAACGTTGCGAAAGAAAGAGAAAAAGGAATGCAACGTTGCGAAAGAGAATAAGCAAGCGAAGAGAGCAAAGAAAGAGCCTGTTGCACATGAGGTTGAAGCAGTAATACAGAATACTGATTTGACCGATAAGCAACAGCTTTTTTGCATTTATTATATCCGGTGTTTTAATGCAACCAAGGCATACCAGAAAGCATACAATGTGGACTATGCAACAGCTGCTTCTATTGGATATCGAATGTTGGAAAATGATGGAGTAAAAAAAGAAATACTTCGCCTAAAGCAGGATCGACTCAACAGGGAGTTCCTGAGTGAGTCAGACATCTTCCAGAAGTACATGGACATTGCATTTGCAGACATGACGGATTTTGTTGATATTCACGGAGGAATTGTCTCTGTGAGGCATGAGATTGATGGATCAATCGTCAGCGAAGTAAGCAATACCCAAAGCGGTATCAAGATTAAACTTGCCGACCGCATGAAAGCGTTGCAGTGGTTATCCGACCATATGGACCTTGCAACGGATAAGCAGAGGGCTGAAATTGCACTGTTAAAATCCAGAGCGGACGCTGGCAAGGACGATCGCGAAAACAAGCTGGATAGATTCTTTGAGCAGATAGAGGGTGCACTAAAAGATGCTGAGTGATTTATACACACCAAAACAGCTTGATACATTCCGATTTGCTGTAAATAATGATTATTTTATGCTAATCAACCACGGTGCCAAACGTACCGGAAAAACGGTTCTAGACAATGACCTGTTTCTGTATGAGTTGCGCAGGATTAAGAAAATAGCCGCTGCACAGGGCGTTGAGAATCCGCAATATATATTGGCTGGTGCGGATCTTGGAGCACTTAACCGAAATGTACTGATTGAGCTTTCAAACAAATATGGCATCGAGTTTCATTTTGACAAATTCAACCGTTTCAAGCTGTTCGGGGTGCAGGTGTGCTGCTTCGGTCATTCTAAGATCAATGATTTGGGGCGCATCCGAGGAATGACTGCATATGGGGCTTATATCAATGAAGGAACAATGGCAAAGCAGGAAGTGTTTGACGAGATTAAGTCCAGATGTTCCGGCAATGGCGCGAGGATGCTGATTGATACAAACCCGGACAACCCTGAACATTGGCTTAAGAAAGATTTTATCGATAAAGCCGATGGAAAGACCATTAAGGCAGTGCAATACAGGCTGGATGATAATACTTTCCTGTCAGAGCGATATAAGCAGAACATGAAGGAAACAACACCTTCTGGAATGTTCTATGACCGCAATATTAATGGAATGTGGGTGATGGGTGAGGGCGCTGTATATCGAGATTTTAATGCGAAGATGCATTACATCAGCAGGGAAGAACTGCAAAAGGTCAATTTCGTTAAATACATTGTTGGGGTTGACTGGGGATATGAACATTTCGGGGCAATTGTGCTGCTGGGAAAGGATGATAAGGGTTGTTACTATCTTATCAGAGAAATTGCCCGCCAGTTCGAGGAAATAGATTTCTGGTTAGAGCAGGCACAGAAAATCAAAGCCGAGTACGGCAATATACCATTTTACTGCGATTCTGCCAGACCGGAATACGTCAAGAAATTCAAACAAAATGGTCTGCGGGCGATTAATGCGAATAAAGCGGTACTAAGCGGTATTGAGCGCGTAGCACAGCTATACAAGCAGAATGGCTTGCGCATTGTGGATGACGTGGAGCGGTTCCGGGATGAAATTTATATGTATGTCTGGAATGAGAAGACAGGAGAGCCGGTCAAACAGTTTGATGATGTGCAGGATGCTATCCGATACGCAATATATACTGACGAAAATCGTGGTGGCATCAGCATTTTGAAATAGAGGTGAGAACATGGAACTTGAGGTAATGAAAAAACTCATAAGAAAATACGAACCGGGACATACATGGTTTTCCTTGCGGGCGATGCAGGCGGAGCGGTACTACCGGAATGAAACGGATATTCTGGTGAAAGTCAAGCCCGAAGACGAGAAAAAGAAAGAGGATTCCGACAACCCTCTGCGCAATGCAGACAACCGGATTCCCCGGAACTTTCACGGACTCATCGCAAACCAGAAAGCCGCTTATATGTTCACGGCACCGCCGCTCTTTGATATTGGGAATGAGCATGGAAATGAAGTCGTGACAGAAGTACTTGGTGATGAATACCGGAAAAACTGCATGGAGCTGTGCATCAATGCTGCCAATGCGTCCGTGGGATGGATTCACTACTGGGAGGATGAAGATGGAACATTCCAGTGGGCGGTAGTCGACAGCAAGCAGATTATTCCGATCGAATCCCACAATCTGAAAAAGAAGTTGCTAGGTGTTCTCCGTATGTACGATGAAATCGACGAGGAAACAGGAGATACCTATGCAATTTATGAGTATTGGGATAAGGAGAGCTGCTGGTCATTCCGACGGAAGAGCGGCGATACCTTGGATGATGGGCTATTCTACTACAACACTTTCATGGCGCCGGATACTGGCGATTTTACCGCAGAATATCGGCATGAATTTGGAGAGGTGCCGTTTATTCCATTCCCGAACAACAACACGAATACAAATGATCTGAAAAACATTAAGCCGCTGATAGACGTATACGACAAGGTCTACAGCGGTTTTATCAATGATTTGGATGATATTCAGGAACTGATATTTGTCCTGTCCGGGTATGGTGGCGCGGACCTCAATACGTTTCTGGCAGATCTGAAAAAATACAAGACTATTAAGGTGGACGGTGATGAGGGCAGCAACCCGGGGGTAAGTACGCTCAACATTGAGATTCCGATTGAAGCCCGTAACAGCGTGTTAGAAGCCACCAGAAAGGCTATTTTTGAACAGGGGCAGGGATTTGATCCGCAGCCGGAGAACTTCGGAAATCAGAGCGGAGAAGCGCTTAAATTTATGTATTCGTTGCTTGAAATGAAAGCTGGACTGACGGAGACGGAGTTCCAGCTTGGGTTCGCCCGTCTGGTAAGAGCGATATGCCGCCATGAGGGAATTGATTGCAAGAAAATCATCCAGACGTGGACCCGCACTTGTGTAAAAAATGACACGGAGCAGGCACAGATTTGCAAGGATTCGGTTGGAATTGTCAGTAAAAAGACGATTCTCAAAAATCATCCGCTTGTCGAAGATGCGGATGCGGAGCTGAAGCAGTTGGAGAAAGAGGCACAGGAAGCACAGGAGAAGGCAGATGCTTACGCCGGTGCTTTTGATGCATCTAAAAATAGCACTGAAACAGATAGCAATGAGAAAGCAGATGCCGAGCAGTGAAATGAGGTGATTGCATGGGAGAACGGACAAGTGAATACTGGCAGGAGCGCTTCCGGCAGATGGAAGAATCACAGCATGATACGTCCGTTCAGACCGTGCAGGAGATTGAGCAGGAGTTCCGGCGGGCAGAGCAGGCGCTTGACGGGAAGATTAACGCCTGGTATCAGCGGTTTGCTGCCAACAACGGCATTTCAATGGTGGAAGCCAGACGTTTGCTGAATAGTGACGAACTGGAAGAGTTCCAGTGGGATGTGCAGAATTACATCAAATACGGGCGCGAGAACGGCATAAATCAGCAGTGGGAAAAGCAGCTTGAGAATGCATCCGCAAAGGTGCATATCAGCAGACTGGAAGCGCTCAAGGTGCAGACGCAGCAGGAGATTGAAAAACTGTATGGAAATTATCACGATTCCATAGACGACCATATTGCAAGCGTCTATACATTCGGCTATTATCACACGGCATATGAGGTGCAGCGCGGTGTTGGCGTCGGCTGGCAGATGCAGAGTTTTAACTCGGAAAAAGTCGGCGACATCATACATAAGCCCTGGGCGGTGGATGGACGCAACTTTTCAGAGCGCATTTGGACGGATAAAACGAAGCTGATTAACAATATGCACGATTCCTTAACGCGGATGTGCATTACCGGGGAATCGCCGGATAGAGCTATACGGGAAATATCCCAGAACATGAAAGTAAGCAGATCACAGGCGGCACGAATTGTTCAGACGGAATCAGCGGCTTTTTCTGCAAAGGCACAGGAAACGTGTTTTTCTGACCTTGACGTGGAAGAGTTCGAGGTGGTAGAGGCATTGGACAGCCGCACTTGCCCCACCTGCGGGGAGATGGACGGGAAGCACTTTCCGATGAAAGATTATAAGATTGGTGTTACCGTGCCACCGTTCCATCCGAATTGCCGGGGATGCACCTGCCCGTATTTCAACGATGAATTTACCACAGGGGAAAGAGTTGCGCGCGGGGCAGATGGCAAGAAGTATTATGTGCCGGAGAATATGACATATGAGGAGTGGAAGAAATCGTTTGCGGATGGTAATACAGAGAAAGGAATTAGCGGCAAGTATTCACAAAAGACGCATGACAATAAGGTTGATGTAGGTTTTGTAAAGAGCACGGAGTATAGAAAGAAGTTTGAGAATCTTGATGAGAATGAAAATACTCAGAAGGCAATATGGCAGAAAGCACGCGACATTTTAGTACATCGAAACGGAACTAATAAAGAAGATATGTATTTAATTAGTGTCATCGATGGAAAGATAAAAGGGAAAAGCGTTGCTGCAAAAGAAGATAATATAGTTGAGTATAATAAAAGCCTGAGAGATGCGGTAGAAATAGAACCAAGAGGAACACTTATAAGTATACATAATCATGGAACAAATATTCCTCCGACTGGAGCAGATTTTGCGTCAGCGGGTTATAGGGGATACAGAAAGGGAATTGTTGTATGTCATAATGGAGATGTATATGTATATGAGGTTGGCGACAAGCCGTTTTCCCAAAGATTATTTGATGAGACTGTTGAAAAATACAGAAAAAGTGGATATAATAAAGGCATAGAAGCAAATATAAAAGCGTTAGAGCAGTTTGAAATGGACTACGGAATAAAGTGGAGAAAATTATAATGAGCAAGAAATATTACGATGGTCCGGTGCAAGATACGGAACGAACTCTTGAAGAACTGGAAAAGGACATTGAAAAGGAAAAAAAACGGTGTGAAAAAATGAATAGTTGGGAAGACGCAGAATAATACCACCAGCCAATAACGGTTAGGTGGTATTTTTATACCCAAAATCAGAAGGAGGAATGATGAATCGAGAAATAATAGAGAACCAGATTATACTGTGCTTGGAGTTGCAGAAAAAGTGCGGAATTGAAAACATAGAAACATTTCTGGCTCTTAGTAAGCGCGTGGTAGAGCTTGATAAAATGCTAAGTAGTACGGAGGAACATCCACCAGATACGAAAACACAGAGCAAAGCAGAAGTATTTTAATAATAACAGGACAACCGGAAATTTATGAACCGAACGGCGTAGAGGTGACGCCAAGTAAGTTCCTCCGGCAGTCCTGTTTTTATATTGTCCGAAAGCCTTATGACGTTTAAACTGCGGCAATTTGCCCTTATGCATGGCATCAAAACTGCATACTGCTTGTGGAGACACCACGCTTAAAAACGGTGCAGGAAAGGAAACTATGGAATTTTTAAAAGACATTTTAGGCGAGGATCTCTATAAGCAGGTGTCTGATACCGTCAATGCCTATAACGGAAAGCCGGAGAATAAGGATAAGCAGGTAAAGCTTGCAGACCTTGGATCTGGTCAGTATGTTGACAAAGGCAAGTATGATACCGCCGTGGCAGAAAAAGAGAATCTTGCCGGTCAGATTAAGACACTCAACACAACTATCGGAGATTTAAAGAAGAACAATGCCAATAACGAGACGTTACAGACCACTATTGCCAATCTGCGGGGAGAACTTAAAAAACAGCAGACTGCAAGCGAGGAGATTGCGAAGACCTATGCGCTGAAAGATTCCCTCACAAAGCAGGGCGTACTTGATCCGGATTATCTGATCTACAAAGCCGGTGGCCTTGAGAAGTTCAACTTTGACAAGGAAGGTAAGCCGATTGGAGTGGAAGAGGCGGTAAAACCCTATAAGGAAGATGCAACAATGGCTCACCTGTTTAAGCAGGAACAGCAGAAACCGCCGTACAACCCGAAGGATGGGGGCGCAGGCGGTGTGACGAATCCATTCGCAAAAGACACTTTTAATCTGACCGAACAGGGACGTATGTTAAAAGAAAACCCGGCGCAGGCAAAAGAACTTGCCGCAGCGGCCGGAGTAACACTGTAAGAAAGAGAGGTAACTATTTATGGCAATTACAAAGATTGCAGACGTAATTGTACCGGAGCTTTTTAACCGGTATGTAATCAACAGAACGATGGAGCTGTCCGCGTTCTTCCAGAGCGGAATCGTGGTAAACAGCCCGGAATTCGACGCACTGGCAAGCGAGGCAGCCAGAACACACAATATGCCGTTCTTCGAGGATTTACAGGGTGAGTCCGAGGCAATCCTTGAGGATGTGAAGATGACCGCAAAGAAGATCGGCTCCAACAAGGACGTATCCACCACGATTTACAGACAGAATATGTGGGGAGCAAGTAATCTTTCCGCGGCACTGGCCGGAGCCGATCCGATGAAAGCCATCGGTGATCTGGTAGCATCCTACTGGGCAAGAGATATGCAGAAGGAGCTTATCTCAATTCTTGCCGGAGTGTTCGGCACCACTACTGCAGGGGCAGAGGGAACACCGGCGGCGGAAACCAGAATGGCAGATCATATTCTTGACCTTACCACCGGAAAAACGGATGCGGCAAAGCAGATCAGCGCATCTGCGTTTATTGACGCATGCCAGCTGCTCGGCGACGCGCAGGCGCAGTTATCCGGCGTAGCGATGCACTCGGCGACAAAGTCTTATCTGAAAAAGCTGAATCTGATCGAGACAGAGCGTGATTCTACGGATGTTGAGTTTGACACCTATCAGGGTAGACGCGTGACCGTGGATGATGGCTGTCCGGTAACTTCCGGTGGCGTGTATACGACATACCTGTTTGGCAATGGTGCGGTAGCTTACGGCAATGGTTCTCCGACCGGATTTGTTTCAACAGAGGTTGACCGTGATAAGCAGACCGGTGGTGGTATTGATTATCTTATCAACCGTAAGGCGTTCATCCTGCATCCGAGAGGAATAGCATACACCGGAGCTGTTCGTGAGCATGTAGAGACACCGCTTCGTGCAGAACTTGCCAAGGCAGAGAACTGGAAGCCGGTATACGAGCCGAAGCAGCTTAGAATTGTAGCAATCAAGCATAAGATCGGTTAGGAGGTGCGGTATGGCAGAGGAAAGCAAGCTGACAGTCGAAAGGCTGTCGGCGCTTCTCGGGATAAGCGACCCGGATGAGACAGTGAAAGTCCACTTGGAGTTCACGCTTGAAAATGCAGAGGATACGGTAAAAAACTACTGCCATATCGACGAGATTCCGGCAGGACTGGAAACCACGGTACTGCGCATGGCGATGGATATTTACAGGAATGAGCATATGGGGAGCGCCAATATACCACAGACGGTTTCTTCGGTGCAGATCGGCGATACAACAACATCTTTTAAGACTTCCGCGGCGGAGTTCTCGGAAAGCCTTATGAAGAATTACAAGCCGGTGCTGAACCGTTACCGGAAGGTGGTGTTTTGATGGATATGGTCAGAATGGCAATTGAAGCCATGTATGAAGATACCTGCACGGTTGTGGAACACCGTAAGACCAAGGAAAAGGGCGTTGTGACATACACGGACACCGTGGTCTTGGAAAATCAGCCGTGCAAGCTGTCGTTTGAGACGATCGCACAGGCAGAAAAGACCGATGCGGCATCTCCGGTAGCGCAGGCGGTAAAGCTGTTTGTTGCGCCGGAGGTGGGAATCAAGAGCGGCTCCAAGATCATCGTGACACACTGTGGCAATTCCACGGAGTACACCAGGAGCGGCGTTCCGGGGATGCACCCGACGCATCAGGAAATTATGCTGGATTTATTTAAGGAGTGGGCTTGATGGGAAATACAAAGGTTGATCTGAAACAATTGGAGGAGTTCCGGGATAGAGTTCAGAAAGCTGCCGATGAGGAACAGCAGAGAGCGTTCATGGAAGCCTGCGCCAAGGAGCTGGCAGCACGATTGCTGACAAAGGTTATTAAGCGGACTCCGGTAGGGGATTATTCTGGAGAAGCATATGAGTGTAAAGGAAAGGATATGAACTTTACTCATATGGGAAATAAAGTTTCTGGAAAGACAGGCGGAACGCTTAGGCGAGGGTGGACTACGCAGGCAGAAGGAAGTGGTGCGGAAGGATTGGATTCAAAAAGTGCAGTGCAGTTCGTGGACACTTTAAAAGTAAATCATTTCGGTGATACTTATGTGATTGAGGTACGAAACAGCGTAGAGTATGCCAGCTATATTGAGTTTGGGCATAGAAAATCAAATCATAAGGGCTGGGTTCCTGGACACTACATGCTTACCATGTCCGAGAAAGAAATCCGCGATGCGGCACCGGGTGTTCTTCGGAAAAAGCTCAATAAGTGGTTGAATGAGGTGTTTGCATGATCAACGAAGTTTTAAAGGGCATCACAGATGCCTTATATGCCGCATTTGGCGATAACTATGAAATCCATACAGAAGCATCAATGCAGGACATGGAAGCGCCTGCATTTTTTGTGCGTTGCATCAATCCGGATGTGCCGCGAGGGCTTACCGGCCGCAGAAAAGCAACATTGCTTTTTATCGTGCAGTATTTTCCGGAAAGCGACGAGCCAAAGAAAGAGATCAATACCGTTTACGAACGGTTGAGCGAGTGTCTGGACCTTATAGAGGTAGAAGGTAAAATGGTGCGCGGTACGATCGAATGTAAGGACATATCGGACGATGTGATGTCGGCAACGGCAGAATATACGTTATTCCTGGGGCAGAGCCAGAAAGATGCGTATATGGAAGAATGCGAAGTGAAAGGAGAGGTAAACAGTGGCAGAAACAGTTAATAAGGTTACTTATACAAAAGCGCAGATTATTGATTCCAAGAAATATGCGGGCAGGGTGGATCTCCTGTCAGCATTACTGGAACCGGGAAAATCTTATACGCTTGAGGAAGTGGATAAGAAAATGGAAAAATACATGAAAGGAGCGGTGCGATAATGTACGGAGGTGGACAGTGGACAACCCAGAATAAGGTTTTGGGTGGTGCTTATATCAATTTTATTTCGGCGGCGCGCGTGACCACGAATCTGTCAGAGCGTGGCGTGGCATCCATGCCTCTTGAACTTGACTGGGGTGCGGATAACGTGATGATGGAGGTGGCGCAGGAAGATTTCATTAAGAATTCGCTTACGCTGTTCGGTTATGCCTATACAGATGATAAGATGCAGCCGTTGCGCGAACTGTTTGCGCATGCGACAAAGGCTTATATCTATAAGCTGACATCGGGCGGTGCAAAGGCGGAAAATACCTATGCGACAGCGAAGTGCTGCGGAATCCGTGGCAATGATCTGAAGGTTGCTATTGCGGCGAATGTGGACGGAGATGGCTTTGACGTGAAGCTGTATCTGGATGCGCAGCTTGTGGATTCCCAGACGGTAGCATCCGCGGCTGATCTGAAAGAAAATGACTGGGTTACATGGAAAGAAACCGCACTTGAAGCAACGGCAGGCGTTCCGCTGGCAGGCGGTACGAATGGAACGGTCAATGGTGAGGTGCATCAGAAATACCTGGATCTCCTGGAATCATATACTGTGAATACGATCGGCGCGAGTGTGAGTGATGCTACCACGGCGAAACTGTATGCCGCATTTGCAAAGCGTATGAGGGACAAGGTCGGGGCGAAATTCCAGGCAGTCCTGTATAACTGCGCGGCGGATTATGAGGGCGTCATCAATGTGAAGAACAGCCCGGACGTGATTCCGTGGGTTGTGGGTCTGGAGGCAGCGTGCGGGGTTAATGCAACCTGTACCAACGCGATCTATGACGGGGAGCTTGAGATTGACACCGCCTATACGCAGACACAGCTTGAGAATGCTGTGAAAGCCGGTGAATTTGTCCTGCACAGCGTGGGAACGGAAGTGCGTGTCTTGGAGGACATCAATTCTCTTGTGACACTTACGGAGGATAAAAACGAACTCTTCCAGAGCAACCAGACGATCCGTGTGCTGGATCAGATCGCGATGGATATCGCATCGCTGTTCAACACGAAGTATCACGGCAAGGTTCAGAACAATGAATCTGGTCGTGTCAGCTTATGGAACGATATTGCATCGCATCATAAGCAGTTAGTGCAGCTTGGAGCAATCGAGAATTTTTCGGAGGATGATGTTGTGGTCTCCGCCGGAAGCGAGAAGCGCGGCGTATATGTGGAAGATAAGGTGACGATCGTCAATGCAATGTCACAGTTGTATATGACGGTCGTGATTGAGTAGGAGGTGAAGAGATGTTTAACGCTTATATGAATGAACAGGATGTGCCGTCTGCAAAAGAGGCGGAAGCTTTTGTCACGGTTGGCGAACAGCGGTATAATCTGCTGAACGCAAAGAATTTTGAGGGCAAGGCAAACATCAGCACCAAGGAGATCCCGGTGCTGGGAAAGATCATCTCCGGCAGGAAGCCGACCGGAATGGTCGTGCAGGCAAAAATGACGGTCTACAAATGCTCGGAGATGTTTGACCGGATCGTAACAGAGTACAAAAATACCGGTCATCTGCCGGTGTTTGAATTGCAGACAACAAACAATGATGCGGCTACCTGCATGGGGCGCAGCACAAAGGTTTATCACAACTGCGTGATCGACGGAGATGTGCTGCTGTCAATGTTTGATGCCGAGGGTGGATTTGTCGAGCAGGAGATCAATTTCTATGCTGCAGATTATTCCAGCCCGGAATCCTACAAGGAGCCGTCCTATCTGTAACAAGTCAACGGCGGCGGGAGACTGCCGCCAATTAAGAGAATGAGGAGAAAAAACATATGGGAAACTTAAAAGCATTTTTGAAACAGAATAAGAAAGCCAAAAAGACAACGCAGTTTGCTGCCACAAAGTCACTGTGTGATGAGAACGGTGCTCCGTTACTCTGGACGATCAGACCTCTGTCCACGAAAGAATCTGCGGCAATCCGGGATGAATGTACGATTGAAGTGCCGGTTACCGGCAAGCCTGGACTGTACCGACAGAAGGTTAATACGGATGAGCTTCTGAGAAAAATGATTTGCGCCGCGGTTGTGGAGCCGGATCTGCACAATGCAGAACTGCAGGATTCCTATGGCGTTATGAGCGCAGAGGCATTGATTGTGGAAATGGTCGACAACCCGGAAGAGTTCGGTGAGCTTGCCACATTCGTGCAGGAATACAGCGGCATCGATGAGACGCTGCAGGAGAAGGTTGACGAGGCAAAAAACTAATCAATGGCGGCGACGGTGAAGCGGCATATGCGCATTATTGCTTGCAGAAGTTTCACTGGCTGCCGTCATTCTTTTCTGAATTGGATCGGAATGAGAAAGCTTTTGTGATTGCGTCCATTGATCTTCGGGTCGAGGAAGAAAAGCGCAAGGCAAAAGAAATCCAGAAGTAGGAGGTGAGAGGATGTCAAGTATTCAGACTGCGATAGAGTTGTCGGACCGTATGTCTGCGCCGCTCTACAATATCTGCACGGCGGTGAATATGGTGATAAGCAATTTTGAAGCGCTGGAATATGCGTCAAGCACCGCGATTGATACGTCGTCGATGGAAGAGGCGCGGCAGCTGCTTGCCGATGGCATGGTGGGTTTACAGGACATCACAAGTGCCACGGAGAGCGCGCGCCGGAAACAGGAGGAATACAACCAGAAGATACAGGCTGGATCACAGCATACGGATGTTCTCTTGAATAAGGTAAAATCGCTTGTCGGAGCGTATGTTGGCATTTCTACGGTAAAAAACGCACTGGATCTGTCGGATGAACTTACGCAGACCACGGCGCGCCTTGATATGATGGTGTCGCAGTATAATGCGTTGAATGGGACGATGCAGACGACAGATGAACTCTCGCAGATGATCTTCCTGTCGGCGCAGAATTCCAGGGCGTCTTATATGGATACAGCTGCATCGGTGGCGAAACTCGGAAATAATGCCCGGGATGCTTTTGCATCGACCGGCGAGATTGTGCAGTTCGCGGAGTTGGTAAATAAGCAGTTTACGATAGCCGGGGCATCGGCAACAGAATCGTCCAATGCGTTTTTACAGTTGACACAGGCGTTAGGGTCTGGCGTGCTCCGTGGCGATGAGTTGAACAGTATCTTCGAGCAGGCGCCGAACTTGATCCAGACTGTGGCTGATTACATGGATGTTCCAATCGGTAAGATCCGGGAAATGGCATCAGATGGACAGATCACCGCGGATATTGTAAAGAACGCAATGTTTGCGGCGGCAGATGATATAGATGCAAAGTTCAACTCCATGCCGATGACCTGGGGACAGCTATGGACATATTACTCCAATCAGGCACTTATGACATTTCAACCGGTACTACAGCGGCTGAATGAGATGGCAAACGATCAGCATATGCAAACGGCATTGACCGGAATTATGAATGCCCTGTCCGGGGCGGCAACGATCGCTTTGAATGTGATCGATGTAATGGTAACGGGCGGGGCGTATATCGTGGACAACTGGTCAATGATCGCACCGGTTATAGGCGGAGTAGCGGCGGCGCTGGCAATTTATAACGGCGCTCTTCTGCTTCATAATGCGTATGAAGCTGCGTCAAATGGGTTGAAGATGATCGCTGCAATAAGATCTGTTGCACATGGAACCGCGACAGCAGCAGAGGCGGCGGCTACAACTGGTGCATCTGCTGCGCAGATTGCATTTAATGCTGCGCTATATGCTTGTCCGCTTACATGGATTGTACTTGCCATAATTGCGGTTATAGCGGCGATATATTTAGTTGTTGCTGCTATTAACAAAGTGCAGGGGACAACTTATAGTGCGACCGGGGTTGTAGCTGGAATATTTGCCACACTGGGAGCACATATAATTAACACGTTTGTTGTTCCGGCATGGAATGGGTTTGCCACGCTGGCGAATTTTTTCGGGAATGTATTTAATAATCCTGTCGCGGCAGTAGAGGTGATGTTTTATGATCTGTGTCTTACAGTCCTTGGATATATTTCAAATCTTGCGAGTGCGATACAGACACTTTTGAACAAAATACCGGGAGTTGAAGTCAATATTACCAGCGGTTTAGACGGATTCTACTCAAAGTTGGAAGAGGCACAGCAGGCGGTCAAGGATAAGTCAGGCTGGGTTGAGCAGGTCGGCAAGATGGATTATGTCGATTATCAGACTGCATACAACAAGGGATATGATTTCGGACAGGGCGTAGAGAACAAGGTTTCTGATTTCTTTGGTGGTATTAAGGATCTTGGAAACAGCGGAGACACCGGAGCATTAGGCAGTTATGGAGCCGCATCTGATATGGCTGCGAATGTTGCCAACATAGCAGGTGATACATCGAGTATCTCGGATTCGCTGGATGTTTCGGAAGAGGATCTGAAGTATCTGCGAGATATTACGGAGCAGGAAGCAATCAACCGTTTTACGACGGCGGAGATCAAGGTGGATATGTCCGGTATGAGCAATACTGTGCATAATACCAATGATCTGGACGGTATTGTGGACGGATTGACCACGCGGGTACTGGAGGCGATGGAAATAGTCCGGGATGGAGCCTAAATATCGACAAACGCAGAAGGGAGGTGTATAATAATTTCACAAATTATTAGGGAGGAACTATTATGGGGTTATTTGGTAAGAAAGATCAAGCTAAGGAATATACAGATATCGTGCATGTTGTAGGGTTGCCAATCCCAGAAAATTGTAAATGCAAAGTTATGCTTAAAACTCAGGAAATGGTGATTTCCGGGGCTGGGACAGAAATGACATTATTGTATGAGAAAATACATAATGTTGATTTTCAGATGGATATTGATGAAAGCATATATCAGAAAAGCAGTTTGGCGAAAGGAATTGTTGGAGCAGCAACTTTTGGAGTGGCAGGAGCGGTGCTTGGTTCTGCACCGAAGACAAAAACAAAACGTGAGGTAAAATGCTATGCAATTGTGACATATCAAAATGCAGATGGCGAAGCACAGACGTTTGTTTTAAGAGATGAATATCCTAATACTCAAAAATGTGCAAAGCTGATAGAGCAATTAAAACCCAAAATTACAGCTAGGATGAATAGAGTGGAATTATAAAGATAGAGAATCCCCCGCTTACATGACGTAGGCGGGGATTTTAAGAAATATTATTCGGTTTGTGGAGATTTACTTTTGACAAGATTAATATAATTTGGAATATTACTGCATATGAAATCAAACAATAAGTTGTATTCCAGTTCAGTTAGAGTGACCTCGGTAGAATCTTTTTTTAGTACAACATCGAAAGTATCACAAAGAGGATATTCATGAAAATCTACATCGTCATACAGATATTGTAGAAGGGAAGTCATTGCGTTTATTCCATATAATACTTCATCAGAGTAAAAATTTGTTTCATCATCATCCCAACCTAACAAAAAATCAGGAGTGGTTTCGAGAGCTTTTGCTATTAATAATATTTTTGATTGAGGAAGCCCACGTCCATCATTTTCTATTTTATTAATAGACGATCTTGATCTATATCCTATTTTTTTTGCAAGTTCTTCTTGGGACATGCCGAGTTCTTCACGTTTTTTTCGAATTCTATCACCAATTTCCATTATAATCACCTCGTAATTATATATTAGCATTGTGTAGAAAAAAATTCAACTTTTATTGAAATAAATGTTGACAATTATTAAACAAAAGAGTAACATAACAAATGTGGACAAAATGCCAACAATAAGAAAGGAGGGATGAAAAATGGTAGATACACAAAAATTATGTAAGAGAATAGATGAGTCTGGATTAAAAAAGTATTACATAGCTTCGAAGGTCGGCTTGACTACTTATGGATTACAAAAGAAAATTAATAACCAAACACAGTTTAAAGCCAATGAAATCGAAGAATTATGCATTATATTGAAAATTAAGACATTAGAAGAAAAAGAAAAAATTTTTTTTGCAAAAAATGTTGGCAAAGTGGAAACAAAAAATAAAGTTGCAAAAAAAGAGTAAACACACACCGACCAAAGTTCGTGTTTACTCAAAATGGAACCTATTAAATATAGGAATTTCCTATTCGCATTATAGGGGATTCCACCAGTTTTTGCAAGGAGGAATTGCAATGCAGAATGAAATAGTAAGAGTGAATGATAAACAGGTTGTTGCAGTGGAGTGGAACGGGGAGAGAGTTGTCACAACGGCGCAACTGGCAGATATTTATGAAGCAACAGATGCGCAGATTAAACAGAACTATGGAAACAACGAAGCACGTTTTAAGGAGGGAGAACATTTCTACTTGCTTAGAGGAGAGGAATTAAGGGCTTTTAAGAACATGGTAGAAGATTTCGACCTTGTTGGAAAGAACGCGAATCAGCTTTATCTCTGGACACGCCGAGGAGCAAGTCGTCACTGTAAAATGCTTGGAACTGATAAAGCATGGGAGCAGTTTGATGCACTGGAAGAAAATTATTACAACCCAAAAGTACGACAGCTTGATATGTCAGAACTATCACCAGAACTGCAGATGTTTCAGAAGATCTTCAATTCTGTAGCAGAGCAGCAGTTAGAGCAGAAGCGACAGGCAGAAAAAGTGGAGCAACTTGATAAAAAGGTTGATTCTATTAAGGATGTAATCGCATTGAATCCGAATAGATGGAGAACGGACAGCGCAAAGATTGTCAATAAAATTGCTTTGAAGATGGGCGGATATGAGCACATAAAGGCTATTCGAGAAGAAAGCTATAAACTTTTGGAAGAACGCATGGGAGTGGCATTGAACATTCGCCTTAGCAATAAGAAGAAAACACAGGCATTGAATGGCGTAAGTAAGTCTAAGATAGACAAGCTTAACCAGTTAGATGTAATTGCTGACGATAAAAAGCTCATTCAGGGTTATGTATCTGTCATTAAGGATATGGCAATCAAGTATGGAGTTACGGAGGTAGCTTAATATGGACAGAACAGCATTAGAAGAACGTGAGAACATTTTTAAAATTATGTATGATGAAATGGAAAATCAACCAATGGCAAGTCAGAAAACAAGAGATACATATTCAGCTTTGCATGACGCCGTTGAAGCATATTTCAATGCAACACAGGAAGATGCTTTTACTGGGGATATATGACAGCTATGAAGCAGTACGAGAAAGCCGGGGTAGTAAGATGACAGAAGTAGAGAGATTGACAATGGAATTGTTAAAAGAAATGGATGATATGTCACCGGAGGATATTGAGAATTTCAGAAAGGAATGGTTTGAAAAGTTAGAGCCGGAGCAAATTCGCAATGAAAAGGTTGACGACTATGTTAATGCGGTGTGTGATGTGGCAATTAGCAGAGCAAAGAAGAGACTGGAAGTAGCATAAGGTAATTAGAGAGCTTGGAAACAGGCTCTCTTTTTATATATTATTTTTAATAGGAAAGGAGGAATGACCGTGGCATACAGATTGTATATGGATGGCATTTTATTTCCCGTTACGCCGTCCAAGATCACCATGAAAATCAACGGCAAAAATGAAACGGTCACACTGATCAATGAGGGGGAAGCCAATATTTTAAAAAGCCCCGGTCTGACGGACGTGGATTTTGAGCTGCTGCTTCCGGCGGTGCAGTACCCGTTTGCGGTATACCCGAGCGGATTCCGTCCGGCAAAATACTATCTGGACAAGCTGGAAGCGCTGATGAGCGCCAAGAGTGCGTTTCAGTATGTGGTCACGCGAATGGATGGAACGAATCAGCGTTTGTTTGATACCAGCATGAAGGTATCGATTGAAAGCTACGACATCGTGGAGGACGCGGGGGAAGGGCTGGATGTAACGGTAAAAGTAAAGCTCCGGCAGTACCGGGAATTCACAACCAAGGCGTGTACGATTGACATTTCGCTTCCGAAGCCGCGAGCTGCAATGCAGTCAGCAAGAGCGGCTTCATCCAACGCGCCGTCCGGCGGGTCTTACACGGTGAAAAAGGGGGATTGCCTTTGGAAAATTGCAAAGCAGTATTATGGGAATGGAAGCAAATGGGGCACCATTTACAATGCCAATAAGTCGGTGATCGGCGGGAATCCGAATCTGATCTATCCGGGGCAGGTACTTGCCATTCCGGCGGCGTAGGAGGGACATATGTACGAGTTATTGATACAGCATGATAGCACGGCGTATATGCCGCCTGTGAAAGAAGAAGTGAAGGTTACGACGGAGCGGCAGATCAGCCCCGGAGTGCTCGAATTCAGCTTTGTGGACACTGGAATCAACATTGGAAATGGTGATCCGGTTCGGTTCAAGGATGCAGATGGAAAAGAAGTGTTCTATGGATTCATTTTTCGCATGAAACGTGACCGCAGTAACATTGTGACGATTACGGCATATGACCAGATCCGGTATCTGAAGAATAAGGATACGCTCGTATATGAGAATAAGACGGCGGATGGTGTGGTGGCGCTGATCGGTGAGAAGTATGGATTTAACATCGGTACACTTGCCAATACGGTGTGGGTGATCGCGTCGCGGGTGGAAGATAATGTGTCGCTGCTTGATATGATCAGTAATGCCCTGGATCAGACGTTGCAGAATACGGGGGACTTGTACATCCTGCATGACGATTTTGGAAAGCTGAATTTGTCTTTCCTCGGTGATATGTATGTGCCGATCATGATCGATGCGGAAACTGGCCAGAATTATGACTATGAGTCTTCCATCGATGAAAATACCTATAACCGGATCAAACTGGTTTATGACAATGAGGATGCCGGGAAGCGGGAGGTTTATATCGCACAGGATTCATCCAATATCAACAGGTGGGGGATTTTACAGTATTTTGATGCGCTACAAAAGGGAGAAAACGGGCAGGCAAAGGCGGACGCGTTATTACAGCTTTACAATAAGGAGACGCGGACGCTGACAGTCAAGGATGCCGCCGGAGACTCACGGCTGCGCGGTGGATCGCTCGTCGTGGTGCAGCTTGATCTCGGTGACGTGAAGCTTCAGAATCTCATGTTGGTAGAAAAATGCGTTCACAAGTACGGCGAGAGCAAACACACAATGGATTTGACAGTATCGGGAGGTGATTTTAGTGCATGACGCAAATGATTTTGTCCGGGCGGTGCAGCAGGTATCGACGAATGCGAATGATGCCGGGTATCCGGCTACGGTGATGTCCGGGACGGTAACATCCGCCAGCCCTTTAAAAATCAAAATCGAACAGAGATTTGAGATCAGCGGAAGCATGTTGATTCTGCCGGAACATTTGAAAGAGCGTGAAATCAAGGTGACAGTAAAGCCGACACATACCGAGGACGGCGGTACGCCGGAGCATAACCATGAATACGGCGGCGAATTAACGGTAACGGTACATAGCGCCTTGAGCGTTGGTGACAGCGTGCAGGTGGTCCGGCAGCAGGGCGGGCAGAAATATCTTGTAATCGGGAAGGTGGTGTAAGCATGATACCGGTATCAAACCAGTTGAAAAACGTCGAAGTGGTAGAACAGCCGTCCCTCTGTCCGAGAATGATCGTGGAAAGTGAACGGATCATAGGGCAGTGCGATGATGTCGAAGCTATTAAGCAGGCGATCTATAACATACTGAATACCGAGCGGTATCAGTATATTATTTTTTCGTGGGACTATGGTGTGGAACTTAAGGATCTGTTCGGAAAACCAATCGATTATGTTATGCCGGAGGTAGAGCGGCGCATCACGGAGGCTCTGGTGCAGGATGACAGGATTGATTCATGCGACAGTTTTGAGTTTGAGAAAAAAGGAAGAAAATTGCTGGTTACGTTCGTTGCACATACGAAATTTGGAAGCGTTCCGGCACAGAAGGAGGTGGATGTATAAGTGTACGAGGAGCAGACGTTTGACGCAATTATGCAGAGGATGCTTGAGCGCATTCCGGATACGCTGGATAAGAGAGAAAGCAGTCCTGTATATATGGCGCTTGCACCGGCGGCGGTCGAATTGGCATCATTGTATGTTGGATTTGATTGCATGCTGGCGGAGACATTCGGCGATACAGCATCGCGGGAGTACCTGATCCGGTTATGTGCGGATAGGGGTATCACACCCAAGACAGCTACGTATGCGGTATTGGAATTAGAGACGGATGTGGCGGTGCCGGTCGGAACACGGTTTACCGGCGGGGATCACATTTATAAGGTGACGGCAAGCGGACAGGTAACCTGTGAGCAGCCGGGGGCTGCCGGGAACGAATACCTGGGGGATGTTATCCCGGTGGAGTATGTGATGGGGCTCACGACGGCAAAACTTACGCGTGTGTTGATCTACGGAGAGGACGACGAGGATACCGAAACTCTTAGATTGCGGTATCAGGAATCTTTCAATGAACGGGCTTTTGCTGGGAATGCAAAGGACTATCATGACAAAACACTGGGAATAGCAGGAGTTGGCGCTGTTAAAGTGATCCGGGCATGGAATGGTCCGGGAACGGTCAAGCTTGTGATTTTAGACAGTGTTTTCGGAAAGGCAACGGATGTATTGATTCAGACGGTGCAGAAAGAATTTGACCCGAATAAAGACGGGCATGGCGATGGCCTTGCACCGATCGGGCACGCGGTGACAGTTGACACCGCATCCGAAGTCACTGTTAATATTGCGGCGACGATAACCTATGATAACGGATACGACCTTAATACCTGCAAGACCCAGATCGAGACAGCCATAGAGGAGTATTTTGCCGGACTTAGAAAGAACTGGGAAAATCAGTCAAAACTGGTTGTGCGGATTGCGTCTATTGATGCAGCGATCATGGGAGTGAAAGGCGTGGTAGATGTGACCGGTACAACGCTTAACGGCGGGGGAAACGTCGAGTTAACAGAATATGAGATCCCGGTACTGGGGGTGGTTACTTATGGCTGATCGTTATATCAATCTTAAGGAACTGCTCCCTTTGTATTTGCAGGCGTATAAGGAACTTGCCGCACCTATGAATGCGGAAACACCAGAGTTCCGGGCGATTGAGGCGGAGCATAACAGGATCATTGCCAACCGCTATATTGTGACCTGCGATGAGGAGGGCATTGTTCGGTACGAGCAACTCATGGGAATCCAGCCCAAGGCAGATGATACGTTGGAAGACCGGATTTTCAGATGCATTACAAAGTGGAATGTGTGTCTGCCGTACAATTATGCTTTCCTCGATCAGAAGCTAAAGGAACTATGCGGAGCTGAATATACGCTGGATCTGGACATTGCCGGCCAGACCGTAACGGTTAAGGTGGGACTTGCGCAGAAGAATCAGTATGATGTGGTCGCGGAAATGCTGGAAGAAGTAGTTCCATGCAACTTACAGTTGAATCTTTCTTTACTGTACAATCAGTACCGGACGCTCAAACCATATCCACATATTATTCTGGCGCAGTTTACACATTGGGAATTGCGGAATTTGAGCATTCCACGGAATTTAAGTGCTGCGGTAGAGAATATAGCGGTGTATACAGTGGATGATCTGGCTCGCTTCACAGTGGAAGAGGTTGCGGATATAGGAATCAGAAAGAAGGTATGAGATGAAACTTACGGATTTATTCAAATTCAAGCTGTTTGAACGAAAAGACGTTGCAGATCTGGCGGTGGTCAATGAGAACTTCCAGACGGCGGAGAGCGAGATTGACAAGCGGCTGCCCAAAACTGCGGTGCAGAACACGAACACAGTCACAGAAGCGGGATATGCACTGGATGCCAGACAGGCGAATCCGAATGTTAAGGGATCGCTGGCGGAACTGATTGCGGCGTTGAGCGAAATGTTGACAAGTCATAAAAGCTCTGGCGATCATGATAGCAGATATTATACAAAAACAGATATGAATACGATGCTTGCCAGAAAAGCTGATAGCGAGCACAGCCATGACAAGGTGTATTATACAAAAGCATTTGTTGATGGTCTGCTTGCGTTGAAAGCAGACCTTACACATTATCACGATAACAGGTACTATACTGAAGCGGAGACGGATGCAAGAATGGCAAAGGCAGCTCGATATGTGGGCTTATATGAACAGGAGATTACGTTGGCAGCGGGCGGGGAATTTTACCAGGCAATTCCAAGTACGTATCAGAATGGGGGATATATTTATTTTATAAACTGCTCGGGTAACTCGTTGAATTTCACGGCCAACATGGAAGGATATAATATGGCTGTGAAGAATAGGGGCGCAAGTACGCTGGCAACTCGAGTGCAGGTGTATTTTTTTAGCATTGGCGTATAAATCAAGAAGAAAGGGAAAAAGTATATGAAGTTGAAAACCTCAAAAGACACTTACGAAATTGTAAGTGCAAACCATGAAAACGGAAAATTGAATATTGTATTTGAAAACCAGTCCTGCGAATCTTTGCAGGATATTTTTTCGGTCAAAAATGATCTGGCACGGCTGGAGATTTATGATCATGATGAGCGGACCAGCATTATCACTGAGTATGTGGTGCTTGAACGTGTGATGCTTGAGGATAATCATGCGACGGTAGTTCTCGGAAGAGAAAGTGACGACTATTCGCAGCGCGTCACGGATCTGGCATCAAAACTTGCGGAGGCATCGGCAACCGCATCGGAGATGGTGGAAACAGTTACCGCGACAAATAAGACGGTTGATGGAAATACAACCGATATTCAGAAGCTTGCTGCCGATATGGATTATCTGGCTATGCAGATGGAGGTGACATTGGATGAGTAAACATTATGAAAAGGTAAAAGGGTATTATGACAAGAAACTTTGGAGCAAAACCCGTGTGTACAATGCGGTAGGAAAGTGGATCACAGCCGGGGAATATGAGGAGATCACCGGGGAGACATATGAGGAACCGGCGAAGAAAAGTGCTGAGGAAGATACAACTATGATGTAGGAGGAGAATCATGAAACAGACGGAGAATTATGGCTTTAACGTACCGGAGGAACATGAATTTTATGATGTTGCAGCGCAGAACGAGAACTGGGAGAAGTTAGATGCGACTTTAACACAAATCGAGAGTCGGCTGCAGGAAATTGCAGAAGCAAAACAGTAACAGAACCATAGTCATAGCGTCGAACAATTGATCTTTGTGATCGAGCGTCCGGCGCTATTCAGTTGGCACAAACCTGCATAAGCAGTGTTTTATACTTATTATAAGGAAAGAGAGG
>OGGG01000939.1_pt1 | contig 27795 bp, 29 predicted proteins | sample 1571201 | NCBI WGS metagenome assembly OGGG01 (sample SAMEA2581946, study PRJEB24529) | metagenome | biome: Human gut stool | place: China | collected 2011 | reverse complement strand
AAAAGTGAACATGGTGCGCACCTCATCCGGGGTGAAATTGCTCATACGGTTTTGCGCACCATGGTAGGGAGCGTCCTTGCACAGGCGCCCCACCGGCAGCATATCGCAATCCGGCCAGCAGCCGGGGCCAGGCACGCCCTCCCAGGTTTTGCACCGGTCAAACATATCGTGCAGCTTGTCCCACCGGTCCCAAAAATCGCCGGTCATACGCCACATTTGGGCGTGGCGGCGCAGGTGGGGCAAATTGGCAATATCTGCCGGGCCGGGAGACAGGGACAGCACCACCTCCCGCCCGCAATTTTGCAAGCTGCGGTGGAGCATTTCAATCTCATGCCGGGCGTTATACGGATCGTCCCACTTGCGAAATTCCGTGACGCAAATATCGTCGCACTTAATAAAATCCACGCCCCAGTCGGTGTACAACCGACAAATGGAGTCATAGTACGCTTGGGCGGCAGCATTATCCCGCATACCGTACATATCCGTGTTCCAGGCGCAGACGGAGAAGTGATGGGCTGCGTCCCGGGCAGTAAAATCCGTGCCCAAAATAGGCGTATCCCGGTGCACCGCCTGGCGGGGAATGCCCCGCATAATATGAATACCAAAGCGCAGACCCAGAGAATGGCAATAGTCCGCAATGGGGCCAAAGCCCTTGCCCCCGGCTGCGCTGGGAAAGCGGTTCTCCGCCGGTAACAAACGCCCATAGTCGTCCATACAAACCGGGGCAAAATTGTTGTACTCATTGCCCTTTGCCTGCGGCTCGTACCACTGAATGTCGCACACCAGGGTGTTCCACCCATAGGGCAGCAGGTGCGCCGCCATAAAGCGGGCGTTCTCCCGCAATGCTTCCTCCGTTACGCCGGCACCGTAGCAGTCCCAGCTGTTCCACCCCATAGGCGGGGTGGGTGCAAGTGTCTTTTTCATACCGTTCACCTCAAAAAAGCCGCCGGTAATTGCCCGACGGCACTATTTTTTTATTACAGTTCCTTAACCATACGAATGTGGGGGCAAAACTCGTCCAGATAGACCTCCCCCACCGGGGTAAAACCGCACTTTTCGTAAAAAGGCTGCACCCGGCACTGGGCAGACACCTCAATGCCCGCAGCGCCCCGGCGGCGCAGTTCCGCCTCTGCCAAGTCCATCATTCGCCGCCCTAAGTGCAGCTGGCGGGCAGACTTGATCACCGCCACCCGGCCGATATGCCAGCGGGTGCCGCCGTCCTCCGTAAAGGCACGCAGAGTGCCCACCGGCCGGCCGTCTGCAAACAGCAGCAGGTGCAGGGCGTGGCCGTCAATGGCGTCAAATTCCTCCTGAAAGCCCTGCTCCTCCACAAAAACCGCCTGGCGAATAGCCGCGGCCTCCGGGGGCAAAGCGTCATAAAATGCGTGGGTAAATTCCATTACTTCAAATACGCCCAATGCTTGTCTTTTTCGCTCAGCTGCAAGGTCATACCCGGGGGAATGGGCCACTCCACGCCGATCTTGGGATCGTCCCAGGGAATGCCGCCCTCATCGTCCGGGTGAAAAAAGTCCGTTACCTTGTAGCAAAATTCCGCCCGCTGAGACAGCACCAAAAAGCCGTGGGCAAACCCGGCAGGGATCAAAAACTGCTTTTTGTTCTCCGCAGAGAGCACCTCGCCGTGCCACCGCAAATAAGTATCGCTGCCCGGTCGCAGGTCCACCGCCACATCAAATACCGTGCCGCTGACCACCCGCACCAGCTTGGTTTGGGGATAGCGTAGCTGGCGGTGCAGCCCCCGCAGCACGCCGTAGGTGCTGCCGGACTGGTTGTCCTGGACAAAATCATAATGAAAGCCCAGGCTCTCCATATCCCGCTGATTGTAGGTCTCCATAAAATAGCCACGGTCATCGCCGTGCACCGTGGGGGTGAGCACTGCCAGCCCGGCAATGCCGCCCACATTCTGCTGTGCCTGCATTTGGATCATGCCTTTTCTTCCTCCAATGCCTGTAAATACCGCGCCAGTGCGTCTTGCCACTCCGGCAAGGGGGTGAGACCCGCTGCCGCCAAGGCGCTGCAATCCAGCCGACTGTTCAGCGGTCGCCGAGCCGCCGTGGGGTACGCTGCGGTAGAGATCGGCTCCAATTCTATCTCTTTGCCGGAAAGGTCAAAAATCCGCCGGGCAAAATCGTACCAGCTCACCGGTTGACCGCTGCCGGCGGCGTGGAACACACCCTGTGCGTTTTGCTCTGCCATTTGGCAAATGAGCCGGGCCAAATCCACCGTATAGGTGGGGCAGCCGATCTGGTCGTCCACCACCGACAGGCGGGTGCGGCGCTCTGCCAGGCGCAGCATGGTCTTTACAAAATTGTTGCCGTGTAGGCCAAACACCCAACTGATCCGCAAGATGGCGTGGCGGGGCACCGCCTGCGCCGCCTGCTCGCCCAGCAGCTTGCTGCGACCGTACACATTCAGGGGCGCCGGGCGCTCCGTCACCGGATGGGGCGCCGTGCCGCTGCCGTCAAACACATAATCCGTAGACGGGTACAGCAGCCCGCAGCCTGCTGCCGCGCAGGCGTGGGCCACATACGCCGTGCCCGCTGCATTGACAGCCATACAAATTTTTTCTTCCGTCTCTGCCCGATCCACCGCCGTGTAGGCCGCACAGTGCACCACCCAGTCCGGGCGGTAGTCGCCGATGGCAGACTCCACCTGCGCCGGGTAGGTAATATCCAGTTCCGTATGATCGGGGGCCCATACCTGCCAACCCCTGGCCGCGGCTACCTGTGCCACATCCGTACCCAGCTGGCCGCTGCCCCCTGTTACTAAAATTCGCATTTATTCGCCTAACCGCTCTCTGTACATGGCCTGAAAATAATTTTGATATTCGCCGCTGAGAATGTGGCTCCACCAATCCCGGTGGGTCAGATACCACTCTACCGTGCGGCGCAGACCGGTGTCAAAATCCGTCTCCGGCTGCCAGCCCAGCTCTCGGTGAATTTTCGTAGGATCAATGGCATAACGCCGATCGTGACCCGGCCGGTCGGTGACGAAAGTGATCAGACTTTCCGGTTTGCCCAAAGCGGCCAGCACCGCCTGCACCACCTGCAAGTTGGTGCGCTCATTGTGCCCGCCGATGTTATACACTTCTCCCGCCGTGCCTCGGCGCAAAATCAAGTCAATGGCGGCGCAGTGATCCTCCACATACAGCCAGTCCCTCACATTCTCGCCGGTGCCGTACACCGGCAGGCTTTGATCTGCCAGCGCCCGGGTGATCATTAAGGGAATTAACTTCTCCGGGAAGTGGTAGGGGCCGTAGTTGTTGGAGCACCGGCTGACCGTGACCGGCAACCCGTAGGTGCGGGCGTAGGCCAGCACCAGCAGATCCGCCCCCGCCTTGGAGGCAGAATAGGGGCTGGAGGTGTGTATGGGCGTTTCTTCCGTAAAGAACAGATCCGGCCGATCCAAGGGCAGATCGCCGTACACCTCATCGGTGGACACCTGATGATACCGGGTGACCCCGTGATGGCGGCAGGCGTCCAGCAATACCCCGGTGCCCAGCACATTGGTCTTTAAGAACAGATCCGGCTGGGTAATGGAGCGGTCCACATGGCTCTCCGCCGCAAAGTTTACTACATAATCCGGTTTCTTCTGCAAAAACAGGCGCTCCACCGCCTGCGCATCGGCAATATCCCCCTGCACAAAGCGGAAGTTGGGGTTCTCCATCACATCCGCCAGGGTCTCCAAATTGCCCGCATAGGTCAGCTTGTCCAGGCAGACCACCCGATCCTCCGGGTGGTGGGTCAGTTGGTAAAATATAAAGTTGGCACCGATAAACCCGGCACCGCCGGTCACAAGTACAGTCATCCTCGCACCTCAGTATTGTATTTCGCCCCGCACCACCGCCTGCAAGTAGGCGCCGTATGCGGATTTGCCGTAGGTCTTGGCCGCTGCCGCCAAATCATCGGCGGTGATCCAGCCGTTAATATAGGCCACTTCCTCCGGGGAGGAGATCTCCACCCCCTGCTGGTGCTGAATCGTACGCACAAAGTTGCCGGCCTCTAACAGGCTGTCCGTGGTGCCGGTATCCAGCCAGGCGTAGCCCCGCCCCAGCAGTTTTACATCCAGATCTCCCGCCTGTAAGTACAACCGGTTCAGATCGGTGATTTCCAGCTCACCCCGGGCGGAGGGTGTCAGTCCTTCGGCGTAGTCCACGCACCGATTGTCGTAGAAATACAGCCCGGTGACCGCATAATTGCTCTTGGGCACCGCCGGCTTCTCCTCCAGCGACACCACCCGATTCTCCCGGTCAAACTCCACAATGCCAAAACGCCCCGGGTCCTCTACATGATAGCCAAACACGGTGGCGCGATGATTTTGCTCTGCGTTCTCCACCGCGCTTTGTAGCAGCCGCCGCAACCCGGCACCGTAAAAGATATTGTCCCCCAGCACCATACAGCAGCAGTCGTCGCCAATAAAATCCGCACCCAGGATAAAGGCCTGGGCCAGCCCGTCCGGGGAGGGCTGCTCCTTGTAGCTGAGCCGCAGACCAAACCGCGCACCGTCCCCCAAGAGAGACTGGAATCGGGGCAGATCCCGGGGCGTGCTGATAATGAGAATATCCCGCACCCCCGCCAACATCAGCGTGGTCAGCGGATAGTAGATCATAGGCTTATCATACACCGGCAGCAGCTGCTTGGAGGTGATCTGGGTCAGCGGATACAACCGGGTGCCGCTGCCTCCTGCCAAAATTATACCTTTCATACCATTCCCCTTCCCGGCCTGCGCCGTCTGTCTATTTTATATACCTATTATAACTCTACCATACCCCGGCTGAAAATGCAATAAAAAGCGGCTACTGCCATCGGCCTTCAAACAGCGCTTCATAGGTAGTGCCCAAAATCTGCCGAATGTGACGGATTTTGGGCACTACTTACGAGGAATTATTTGAACGGCAGTATAACTGACGCTGCCGGCAGGCGACGGTGCGCGTTTGTTGACTTTTGGCGGCGGGCGGTATACAATAATGCGGCAAAACAAGACCGGATCAAACGGCGAAAAGCCAAGAACGGAGAACCAAATGCCCAAAGCCTCTGTGTTTGAAAATCGAAAATGGGTGCCCCTGTTTGCCGGCAGCGCGGCGCTAAGCTGGGCCTGCGCCTTTCCCCTGATCAAGCTGGGTCTGGCGGACTTTGGCATTGCCGGCACAGACACCGGCGGCAAGGCGCTGTTCGCCGGAGCGCGGTTCTTGCTGGCCGGTCTGGTGGTGCTGGCGGTAGCCAAGCTGTGCGGCCGCTCCTTTGCAGTGCCCCGGGGCAAAACACGGTGGCAGCTGGTGCTCTTTGGTCTGGTCAACACGGCGCTGCACTACTTTTTCTTTTATCTGGGCGTATCCAATTCCCCCGGCGGCCGGGCGTCTATCCTAGACAGCCTGGGCACTTTTCTGCTGATCCTGGCAGCCGCGGTGGTGTTCCGGGAAAAGCTTACCCTACGGTCAATTTTTGGCTGCCTGTTGGGGTTCTCCGGCATTGTGCTCATCAACCTGGGCAGCACCGCCGGGCAGTTCACCCTCTCCGGCGACGGTATGCTGCTGTGCAGCAGTGTGTGCGCCATGGCAGGTGGACTGCTGACCCGGGCGGTCACCCGCAAAATGGACCCACTGGTGGCTACCGGCCATTCCCTGGCACTGGGCGGCGCGCTGCTGATCCCTGCCGGGCTGCTGATGGGCGCCCACCCGGCCGGTGTACACCCGAAGGGTCTGCTGATCCTGGCGGCGCTGGTGGCAGTGTCTGCCGTGGGTTTTTCGTTTTACAACCAACTGCTGCGCTACCACCCGGTGGGGCAGATTGCCATTTATAACGCCTTTATTCCGGTACTGGGGGTGGTGCTCTCCTGCCTGCTGCTGGGGGAGCCTTTCTCCTGGCGCTATCTGCTGTCCGGCGCACTGGTGACCGTCGGGATCTGCGCCGTAAATTTGCCGGCAAAGGCAAGAATTGACAGCTAATGCCAAGTATGGTATGCTATGGGTGCAGCGTTCTGCACATTTTTTAAGAAAAGAGGAAGTACCAAATGGACCAGTACAATCAGCAAAACCCGAACCCTCAGGGCAATTATCAACAACCCTATCAGCCGCCCTATCAACCGGCGCCCCCGGCCTATGATCCCACCACCCAGGTGATGAGCATTGGCCAGTATGTGGGTATGTTCATTCTCTCCGCCTTGCCGGTGGTGAATTGGATCTGCTGGATCGTGTGGTTGTGCAGCCCCAACACCAATAAGAATAAGAAGAACTTTATTTGGGCCAACATTATTATGTGGGTCATCTCCGTGGTGGTCCTGGCGCTGTTTTACTCCGTCGTAGGCACCGCCGCTCTCGGCGCCCTGTCCTCTCTGTGACCCGGATTAAAATCGTCCTAAGCCGACAAACCCGTTGATGAACTGTCATCAGCGGGTTCTTTTTTGGAGGAAATGTATGAAGTAGGTACTTTTATTCGGCGCTGCGGCACAAACCGTCTAAGCGAAATATCGCCCGCTCCAACCAACTGCTGCGCCGGGACAACCCGACCATCGAATGGTCAGCCGCCCCGGCGAGCTGCCCTTTGCCAATTATATGAAAATCGACAACGCCCACTTGTTTGCTGCCGCTTCCGCCGCGCAGACTAAGGCCGGTTTGACTTGTAACAAAAAGCCACCGATCATCGGTGGCTTTCTGCTTTGCTATTCGTCGTAATCCTCGATTTCCTGTTCTTCCTCTTGTCTCTGTTTTTCCCGGGCTTCCTCTTGCTTGGCTTTGCGGGATTTGATGATCCCTGCAACCAATGCAATCACGGCTGCTGTGGCTAAGGCAATGGCAAGATAAATTAAAATATTCGCTACGGTGGAACGGTGCATCGGCGCCACCGCTGCGGTGTATGTACCGTCGGTGAGCACTGCTGTGCCGCTGCTTTGCACTTCCGGTTCTTCCTCCGCATCACCGGTGCTTGTCCCGCCGGTGTACGCAAACTTACTCACCGTTTGGGCGCTGCTTTTCCGTGCGCTTTTGGCCGTGTGGGGCACTGTGCCTGTGTAGGTAAATTTGGTGGTGGTCTCTTTTTTCTTTTTCGTTGTAGTTTGCCGGGTTGATTGCTTTGTCCCGGCGCGCGCATTGCGACTTTTGGTCGTCTTTTCCGGCAAAGTGTAATCAAAAGCAGCGTGCTCCAAAAGGCAAATGCCACGCTCGCCGCAGTTATAATCCAGCCGCACCGTCAACGGCCCGCACAGGCTTTTGTCCAGTGCGATGGCAAAATAGGCATTACCGTCTGCGATGCCGTAACCGCCGCTGTTTTCCAGTATTTCCACCTGCATATTGCAGCTGCTGGCAATGCCGGCGTAGCTCTGCAACGCCTTGTCCGCGCCGGTTGTAAATGTAAATTTCCTCGTGGAGAATTTGGCAGAGGACACCTGCAAATTCAGCGCAACGGCGGCGGTATTCGCCCCCGGCTCCACCTGCTGATCTTGCATGCTCACCGCAAAATACAGGCACTGATTGGCTGTGTCCGCATAGATCTTGTATGTGCCAATCACTCCGTCCCCTTGGAATTCCGTAAATGGCACATTCTGCCAAGGTTCCCGGGTCAGGTAGGCGCAGTCCACCGCCGGCGAAGCTGCATAGGTCGGCACCGCTGCCCACAAAAGCACCAAAAGCGCCGCCAACACAGCCAAAATCCGCCGACCCATCGTCATACCTCTTCTCTCTCTAAAAAACTTTCTAATCGGTTTTATTCTACCCATTTCTCCCTTTTTCGTCAAGGGGGGTCGGAGAAATTTTTGTATTTTTCACCACACAAATGCATCTTTCCGGCAAAATATCTGAAAAAACAAATAAATTGGTGGTTGGATAATGACAGAAGTCGTGGCGGCTCTTATATGGAATAAAGATGAATTTATGATTTGTCAACATCCGGCGCATAAGGTCAGAGGCCTCTTGTGGATACTCGTATTTTTTGCTTGTGCGCTTTTCAAAATCTTTTCTTCAATAAAACAAAAAAGCGTTCCGTCTTTTAACAAATAGACATTGCTCGTGTTTTCATCTTCTTTATTTTCAAATCCCAATACATCTCGATAAAAACGAATCATTGCTGGCATATCTTTAACAAATAGCCCGTATCCATCCAGCCGCATTGCAAGTCCTCCGTTTTCATTATTACCGTTATCAAATTTCGATTTGCAGGGTCATTATAGCATAACGCAACCTGTCAACAATCAACAACAAAAAGCCACCGTAATTCTACCAAAATTACGGTGGTTTCTTGGTCGGAGTGACAGGATTCGAACCTGCGGCATCCTGCTCCCAAAGCAGGCGCGCTACCAACTGCGCTACACCCCGTTATTCTATTTGGTTATTCTTTTCTCAGCGGCGCTTTATTGCTCTGCTTTGTCCGCCCTCTTGCAAAATGTCGCCCATGCCGCGCCTAAAGGCACGCCCTGCGCTCTGTTTTGCTGCGCTTCCTCAGGCTCCCTGCATCTGCCACCGGCAGCGGTCGCCTTCGTCACCCAAAGCAGGCGCGCTACCAACTGCGCTACACCCCGATTTTTTATTTTGCTTTTTCGTAAAATTTTCCGTGCTTCCCTGCTTTGTCCGCCGCCATACGGCTAGCACAAGCCGATCACGGCACTTGTGTTATTTTAATATATCCGGCAGGGTTTGTCAAGCGGGTGATTGGGCGGGCAACTGTGGCGTTCCATCCGCACTTATGCATACGCAAAGAAAAACACCACCGCTTTGGCTCACGCCGGGGCGGTGGTATTCTTTGGGGGCTAAAATCAGTCCTGGAACAGCGGGGTGGACAGGTAGCGGTCACCGGTATCCGGCAGCAAGGCTACGATGGTCTTGCCTGCGTTCTCCGGGCGCTTAGCCAGCTGCTCGGCCGCCCAAACGGCTGCACCGGAGCTGATACCGGTGAGCACTGCGTCGGACTTAGCCAGGCGCTTGCCGGTGGCAAAAGCATCTTCATTGGTGACGGTAATGATCTCGTCATAAATCTTAGTGTCCAGCGTATCCGGAACAAAGCCGGCGCCGATACCCTGAATCTTATGGGCACCGCCCTGGCCGGTGGACAGCACCGGAGAGGAAGCGGGTTCTACGGCAACCACTTTTACATTGGGGTTTTGGCTCTTTAGGTACGCGCCCACGCCGGACACCGTACCGCCGGTGCCTACGCCTGCCACAAAGATGTCAACCTTGCCCTCGGTGTCCTGCCAGATCTCCGGGCCGGTGGTGGCCTTATGGGTGGCCGGGTTCACCGGGTTTACAAACTGACCGGCGATGATGGAGCCGGGGATCTGCTCGTGCAGCTCCTCTGCCTTGGCGATGGCACCCTTCATGCCCTTGGCGCCCTCGGTGAGCACCAGCTCTGCGCCATAGGCTTTCATCAGGTTGCGGCGCTCCACGCTCATGGTCTCCGGCATGGTGATGATCAGGCGATATTTTTTGGCCGCAGCAACGGCTGCCAGACCGATGCCGGTGTTGCCGGAGGTGGGCTCAATAATGGTGCCGCCGGGCTGCAACTTGCCGGACTTTTCTGCGTCCTCCACAATGGCCTTAGCAATACGGTCCTTCACGGAACCGGCCGGGTTAAAATACTCCAGCTTCGCCAAAACAGTTGCTTTCAGGTCGTTCTCTTTTTCAAACTGGGTCAGCTCCACCAGCGGGGTGCCGCCAACCAGGTCCAGGATAGATTTATAAATTGCCATGATAATAACTCCTTGTCAAATTCAAATGAAATTGTCGGTCAAATCAGGCGTTCAGCGCTTTTACAGCGTCAAATCCCTGCTCCAGATCGGCGATAATGTCGTTGATGTTCTCTGTACCGATAGAAAGACGGATGGTGTTGTCAAAAATCTTCTGCTCGTTAAACTCCTGCTCAGACAGCTGAGAGTGGGTGGTGGTCTTGGGGTGAATCACCAGGGACTTTACATCTGCCACATTGGCCAGCAGAGAGAAGATCTCCAGCGCGTCGATAAAGGCCTTTGCCTCTTTTTCGCCGCCCTTGATGTCAAAGGTGAAGATGGAACCGGCGCCGTTCGGGAAATATTTATTGTACAGATCCTGATATTTGGGATCCAAGGACGGATGGTTCACATGCTCGACCAGCGGATGATTTTGCAGGTACTCCAGCACCTTCTTGGTGTTCTCCACATGGCGCTCCACCCGCAGGGACAGGGTCTCTACGCCCTGGAGCAGCAGGAATGCGTTAAAGGGAGAAATAGCAGCGCCGGTATCGCGCAGCAGAATCGCGCGGATATAAGTGGCGAACGCAGCCGGGCCGGCAGCCTGCACAAAGCTGATGCCGTGATAGCTGGCGTTGGGTTCGGTGAGCTGCGGGAACTTGCCGCTCTTTTCCCAATCGAACTTGCCGCTGTCTACAATCACGCCGCCCAAGGTGGTGCCGTGACCGCCGATGAACTTGGTGGCGCTGTGAACCACAATGTCTACGCCGTACTCAATGGGGCGCAGCAGATAGGGCGTTGCAAAGGTGCTGTCCGCCACCAGCGGAATGCCGTGCTTGTGGGCGATCTTGGCCAGTGCCTCAATGTCCACCAAGTTAGAATTGGGGTTGCCCAGGGTCTCAAAGAAGATCAGCTTGGTGTTGTCCTGAATGGCATCCTCAAAATTTTGCAGATCGTCCGGGTCAACAAAAGTAGTCTTGACCCCGTGCTCCGGGAAGGTGTGCTCCAGGTAGTTGTAAGTGCCGCCGTAAATGGTCTTGGCGCTGACAATATGGTCACCGGCCTTGGCCAGTGCTTGGAAGGTGTAAGCCAAAGCAGCCGCACCGCTGGCGGTAGCCAAACCGGCTACGCCGCCCTCTAAAGCGGCAATGCGCTTTTCAAACACATCCTGGGTGGAGTTGGTCAGACGGCCGTAAATGTTGCCGGCGTCTGCCAGGCCAAAACGGGCCTGGGCGTGGTCGCTGTTATGGAACACATAAGAAGTGGTTTGATAAATCGGTACGGCTCTGGAGTCGGTAGCGGGATCCGCCTGCTCCTGGCCAACATGCAGCTGCAAAGTCTCAAATGCGTATTTCTTGCTCATAATTCAAATTCCTTTCAAGTTCAAATGATAAAATGTAGGTTACGATTGGGTCACATACATCGGCTCATTCGTCCAAATCGGAAATTTTGTCTTAACAATGTGGGAAATAACCGGTTCATAGCGGTCTCCTGATTTCTTCGGGTCTCCCCGTTGGATTGACTTAACTATACACCATAATACCTACTATGTCAATAGGTAATGTGGGAAAAAATAAAAAATTTTTTCTGAACCACCAAGATTTCGCGTAACCAAGCCAAAAACAGGGTGCAATAAAATTGCGACAAATTTTGAAAATCAATGCGTGCAGAGACAAATCCTACCGATGTGCCGGCTTTTTTCGCCCGGGCGCAGCAAAAAAAGCGACCTCCCGAGGGAAGTCGCTTTTCCTTATATATACATATTGTATCTATTTTCAGGTACTTATTCTTTACCGGCGCGTCGCTGGGACAGAGCGGCAGAGATCTGCGCCTTCTTCTCGCCCACAATGTCGTACTTAAACATGGGGAAGATGGACAGCAGTGCCAGCACGCCCGGCAAGGCGGTATAAGCAAAAAAGATAATGTCCTTCGTCTTAGTGGTAAAAGTACCGGCACCTAAAGCGTCATAATAACCGGACACCTGCACAAAGATCAGACCCACGGCGGTACCCAGTGCCAAACACACCTTAATGGTCAAGGTCAGGATGGAATAGGCGGCGCCCTCCATCCGCTTGCCGGTCTCATACTCGTAATAATCCACGCAATCGGCAGTCATAATCATGGGCATTAAGGTGACGGCGCCGAACTGCAAGCCGATCAGGAACAGAGAGGCATAAAACAGCACGGTGAGCACCATATTGTCCGGTGACTGGAACCAGAAATGGCCGATCACAAAGGAGAAAATGGAAGCGGCAAAACCGTAAACAGACAGAAGAATGTACGCCTTGCGCTCATCCAGCTTCTTAATCAGCAGGGGGCACAGCGCCATACTGATCATGGAACCCACGGCGGTAACGATACCCAAAACAGCCACCAAGTTTTGGCTGCCCAGGATCACCGTTGCGGCCTGTACCTGGATACCCATAGCCATCTGACGGCCAAAGCCCAGGAAATAAGAAATAATCACCAGCATTAAGGGTTTATTGTTCTTCAGCGCGCCCATCATATCCTTAAAGGTGGTCTTTTCGCCGGCCTGGTAGGGCACCCGCTCCTTATTGAGCAGCGGAATCAGGGCGAAGAGCACACAACCAAAGATGGCGGTGAGCACGGCGGTCCAGAAGAACTCGGAAGCAATCATAGGCGTATCTGTCTCGCCGGACTTGACGAACACCTTGGACCCGCCGGGAATAATCAGGCAGGCAATCGGCACAATCACCACGCAGGCAGAAAAGCCGATCTGCTTAAAGGTATTGGAAATGGACACCACATTGGTACGCTCCGTGGGATCCGGGGTCAGCACGGAGGCGATCCCTTGCGAGGGCACATCGCCCATGGTCATGGCAATAGACCATACCAAGTAGGTGAGGAAGATCCACACATACAGCCCGGTGCCGGAGAACGGTACTTTCACAAACACCACGGCGGTCATCACCAGCAGCGGCACCAAAGAGTACAGGATCATAGATTTGAACTTGCCCCGCTTGCTTTTGGACCGGTCGATCAGGTTGCCCACCACCGGGTCCGCCACGGCAGACACGATCTTGGCCACCAAAATTAAAATGGCCACCACAGACACATTGGCACCCAAAATGGAGCCGTCAAACTCGGCCTGGTAAGAGTTGAGCAAGCCTACGATGGCCTGGAACCCGAACAGTCCCAGGGAGTACGCCGCAATCTCCTTAAAATTCATATACTTTTTTTTCGTTGCCGTTACAGCATCTGCCATAAAAGGACCCTCCTTTTTATTGCAAAAAAGCAGAAAGGGGCGCAAAGCCATTTCCTCATTGAAACGGCTGCGTCCCTTGATTGCTTAAAATTTACTCCGCCAGCTCGACGTCGTCCTTAAAAACTTCCTTAAACAGGTCAATGTCCGCCGCTTTCATCACAGCGCTGAACAGGCGAGAGCCGTTCACCGGCAGCAGCTTGCCAAACACGCTCATGGCGTGGGCATCCACACCGTGGATCTGCAGTGCCTGCTTGTGCTCTATACCGAACATGATCATCTTCACCATCAGGTCGCAATCGGTAGAGATCATATTGATGACCTTCTCGCCCTTGCCGCCTGCGTTGGACTGGCCGCGGAAAATATCCGTCTTGGTAAAGCCGGGGCAAACCAGACCCACATAGCACTTGCCGCGGAACTCCTCACGCAGAGCCTCGGTAAAGCCCTTCAGTGCAGCCTTGGAAGCGCTGTACATGGAAGTACCGGCCAGGCTCATCAGCGCGGCAGAAGAGTCAATATTAACAATGCCCGGATCCGTGCTCTTCAGCAGCATGGGCAGAAATGTCTTAACGGAATACACGCAGCTGTAGAAATTAATGTTGATGGCACGCTCAATTTCTTCATCGCTGTACCGGTCAAAGCGCTTAAACTTAGGCAAAATACCGGCATTGTTTACCAGCACATCCACCTGCACGCCTTCCTCTACCAGCTCATTGTAGAAGTTCTCCCAATTCTCCTTAACAGACACATCAAACAGCTTGTAAGAGAACTGCTGCGCATAAGTGGGGCCAAGCTCCTCAATGAATTTGAGCATCTTGGGTTCTGACCGAGCCACGCCGATCACAGTGCAGCCGTGCTTCTTGATCAAGGTAGCCGCAATGCCTGCGCCCATACCGCCGGAAGCGCCGGTTACAACAACAGTTTTGCCGTCTAACCAACAATACATAGGTAAAATTCCTCCAATATGTAAAATTCTGTATTTATTATAGCTGAAAAAGCGGCGGAATACAACATTTTTTTATGCAGAAAAGCGGATTTTTCCGTTTTCATCCGTCACTACGGTGATTGTGCCGCTTTGATCCGTGCGATAGACGGTACAACCGGCGTCCCGCAGGCGGGAAAGTGTGCTCTCTGCCGGGTGGCCGTAACGATTGCCCGCGCCCACGGAGATCACCGCATACTTGGGCAACGCCTGGCGCAGAAACACATAGCCGGTGGCAGAGCCGCTGCCGTGGTGACCCACCGCCAACACATCACAACTTACATCTGCACCGCTTTGGATTAAGCTGCGCTCTTCCTCCGCTCCGGCGTCGCCCATAAAGAGAAAAGTCGCGCCGCCAAAGCGCACTTGCAGCACCAGACTGCTGTTGTTCAGATCGCTGCCGGCAGCGACAGGACCCAGCACGGTACACTTCGCATCCCCCAAAGGAAACTGCATACCCGCCTGCCCGGCCACCGGAGTCACACCTCGATCCGCCAGCGCATCTAAAAAATTTTGGTAATCGTCGCTGTCCGCCGTCACCGGGCTGACAATGGCCTGACCCACCGGCACCGCGTCCACCACAGCGGCCAGGCCGCCCACATGGTCCTCATGGCCATGGGTATTCACCACATAGTCCAGCCGGTCCGTTGCCGCCTGCACCGCACGAGTGACCTTGGCGCCGTCTGCCACATTGCCGCCGTCGATGAGCAGACTCTTGCCCCCACAGGTGAGCAGCGCCGCATTGGCCTGACCTACATCCAGAAATTCCACCGTCAACACATCCTGCCGCCGGGTAGTCTCGTTGCCGTTTGTACCAAAGACGGCAGCCCTGTTGACCGCACTGCAACCGCCAAAAAGCAGTAAAAACGCCAGTACCAGCGGGACAATTTTTCGTGTTTTTGCACAAGTTTTCATGGTGTTTTCCAGCACTTCCTACAAATTCCGTGAAGTTGCTTGCAACCTTTCTTTCATTTATGGTATCATAGTATTTGCTATTGGACAGGTGTCCATTACAAAGCAATTTGAGGGGGATTTTTCTAAGAAATGGACAGACGGGTAAAGCGCACCAAAGCGGCGGTCTTTAACGCTATGATCGCGCTGATGATTGAAAAAGAAACGGACAAGATCACCGTATTGGAGCTGTGCAAAAAAGCAGACATTAACAAAAGCACCTTTTATCTGCACTTTAAGAGCATGGGCGCGTGCATTCAATTCTGCTTTGAGACCATCACCAACGGCATTGTGGAGATCGCCAAGGGCATCAACTACGATCAAATCCAGCGGGACCCCACGGATATAATTAACAGTATGCTCAATGAGATTGAGCGCAACAACAACATTGAGCGGCTGACCAAATTCAAAAACAGCCGTATGTGCGCCCCCGCCCTGCGTATGCTCAAACAGCAGATGACCGAGGCCATTTGCTCCCACAACAACTTCACCATGGAGAAAAATTATCACCAGGTAACCAATGTGATCTACGCCGTAGGCGGCTGTATTGATGTGATTCTGGAACCGCTGCCCGCCTTTGACCGGGAAAAGCTGACTGCCGTACTCACCGCGCAGCTGCGCAAAATACGGTAATCCATACTATGATCGATACGCACAAGGCCCCCGCCACTGCAGGGGCCTTATTTTTTTTGTAAAAAATGATAAATCCAAACCGATTCTGTGAAAGTCTTACGCTTCCTCGATCAACAGGCCGATGCTCTCCTCCATCAGATCAAAGAAATGCTCTACGATTTTTTGATCCCCAACACCAGCAGACAGCTGTCGGATAATGCACACTGTCTCGCAAGAATTATACCATATTTTTGCATGCCTGCATAGTGGGTTACAAAAGAATATGGCGTTTTTTCAGGATAGGAAATGGCGGCGAGTTGCAAGGCGTGCAAGCACCCTACAAAGAAATAAAAGCCAAACGGATCTTATCCCTCACACACAAAAAACCGCCCGGGCCTTTCGGTCCGGGCGGTTCCCTCTCTTACGGCAAGCGAAAGATCATTTGCCGATTTGATACAACGCAGAGGTATCTGCGGTGGTATTGTCTACATACCAGGTATGGCCGATCTGCACCACGGTCAGGTCGCAGGTGGCCAACTGTGTACCCTTAGCGTCCGTTACCTGCACGGTGCAGGTGGAAACGGCACTGATGTCGTCGGCGCTGACTTCATAATTCTCCAGCAGCTGGGTATTCATCTTGGCGGTATAAGCCTTTACATCCTCCACCGACTGCACATCGGTCACGGTGGTGGTCAGCTTGTAATCCTCGCCCAGCGCCTTTTGGTAAGCGCCGATGGTCTTATCCGTCAGCTTCACCTTGGTGTTCTTGTCATAGGTCTCTTCCGTACCGGTCAGGCTCTCGCCGTAGATCTTTACATTGGCCTCCAGCGCGGTGAACATACCCTCGTCGTCCAGATACTGGTCGCCAAACACCTGCCCCCGTACCTGCTGGTACTTGGCAAAGTAATTGGTGAACATAGCGTCTGCATCGTCCCAGCCGTACTGACCCAGCAGCTCCACATAGTAGGGATACATGGCCTCGGTCACCCGGCCGGTAAGCGTACCGTCGTCTTTCTTGGTCTTATCGGACTTGTAGCTGTCGTCGTTCAAGCCCTTTAAATTCTTGGTATCGTCGCCGGGCTTGTAACCGGCGTCCTTATAGATCACCGGGTACATATAATACTTGCGGATAAAATCGCCGTATTTCTCGCTTTTGCTCACCAGCGCATACTTGTTGGCATTGTAGCCGTCACCGGTCTGCACAATGGTATCCGCATACGCCTGAGCGACCTTCTCCGGCTTAAATGCAATATACTTGCTGCTAAAGGTGGCCACGGTGGACACAGCCAAAATGGCTGCAACCAACAAAAATGCCACCAGCGCATACAACTTGGTATTAAAAGTCTTTTCCTGTTTTGCCATTCTCGTCGCCCCCTTACTCGGCTGCTGCCGCATCGGCAGTTTCTTCGCCCTCACCGGCAACCAAACCGGCGGCCTCACGGCGCTCCATCAGCTCGCGGGTAATGCGCGCCTTCTTCTCACCGACCATATCGTAGAAGAAGATGGGCACCGCCTGGAGCACAACGAACACGGCGGGAATGATGGTGTAGATCATCAGGATCTTGTTCAAAGTAGAATCCGTCTGGGCGGCATAAGCCACATTAACGTCACGAGATACGGCATAGCCGGACCAGGTGTACAGCAGCCAGGGACCCAGCGCCTTGGTGAAGGCGGAAGCGATCTTGGAGAACAGGCCGTAACCGGCATACGCCAGACCGTCCTTGCGCTGGCCGGTTTTCCACTCGATCTCGTCTACGCAGTCGGCGATCATAATATTGGGGGTTACATTGGTGTTGCCGTGCTGCAAACCGCAGAAGAAGTTCAGGATCAGGAACGGCACAATCAGGGTGCTGTTAAAGCCGATACCCTTAGACACCAGGAACAGGATTGCCATGGAAGACGCACCGTACACGCAGAAAAGAATAAAGGTCTTTTTGGTGGAGAACTTCTTGAGCACAAAGTTCACCAGCAGGGTGCCCACAGCGGTACCGATACCCATGGGCAGCAGCAGCGCCAGCTTCAGGTCCTTAGAGCCCAGCAGGTAAATGGCAATGTACAAAGACACGGTGCCGTACACACCGCGGCCAAAGCCGCACAGCTTGGTCAAGGACACCATCAGCAGGTTCTTGTATGTAAAGACCACCTTAACGGCGTCTTTCAGGCTCACCTTCTCCTGCGTGAAAGGCACACGCTCTTTGTTATTGGTAAAGAAGATCATCACAAAGAGGATCAGACCCAGGGCGCACACCGCCGTGGAGATCACCAGGTCAAGGCCCTGGCCCTCGGCGTTCTTGTATTGCTGCTTGCCCATCAAGGCCTTCATCACCAGGCCCACTACCATCACGACTACCATACCGCCGGACTGGCCCACGCTGCGCAGGAACGAAGCGATGGAGATGGCGGTGGAGCGCTCTGCCGGATTGGGCGAGCACAGGGAGCCGAAGCAGTTGGACGGGCTTTCTACCGCACAGCTGAAGGCGGTATACAACGAGTAGATCACAAACATCCACACAATCGCCAAGGTTTGGTTGGAGGTGTTGGGTGCAATGAATACCAGCATAGCCACCACGGCCAGCGGCACCACGCCGAAGCCCACCCAGGGCTTTACCTTACCCAGCTTGGTGCGGGTGTTATCTACCAAATAGCCGATCACCAGCTCGCACACGGCGCCGATGATACCGGCCACCAAGAACACCATAGAGATGGCATTTGCCATGGTGGCGGAGTCAAATCCCTTGCCTTTGAACGCGAAGTCAGCGAAGAAGGTAGCGGTGTAGTCCGGCATCCAGCCGGTCATCAGAGCCACGCCGAACAGACCGATACCAAAGGTAACGATCTCTGACTTCTTCATGTACTTTTTTTCCGTTTTGTCAGACATGAAAAATCCCCTTTTCCAAATTTAGTTTTGTTTTGCGTCCAGTATTATAACACGCCGCCGTGCATTTGACAACTGTCCGGTTCTTTATTTGGCACATTTGAAAATCTGTACCGTCATTCATCGGAATATGTTCAATATTTGAGGAGAATCGGTTGCGATTTGCCTCCCTTATTGCAGGCAACCAAATACAAACACAAAACCGCCTGCGCAGAAATACGCAGACGGTTCATGGTTTATATCGATATTATACGCACGCCGTTATGCTTTGGCGACCTCTTCGGTCTCGCTGCCTTTTTTGCTCTTCACATAGCTCTTGGCACTGTTGACCACAATGGTCAAGCCCAGTACAATCAGCAGCACGGCGATGATCAGCTGCAAACCGTTGGCAATAAACACAGCGCCCCAGCTGGTCTGTCCGGCAGGGATCTCCACTGCGGCAGCCTGCTGAACGGCCTTGATCATGGCGATCAGCCGCTGCACCAATGCAGTAAAGGTAACGCACAGCATAATGATCATAGGCGGGAACAGGATCTTGTTCTTTCTGCCGGTAACCTTCAGGAACACGCACAGCGTAATCAGCACCAGTGCGCTGAGCAACTGGTTGGCAGAGCCAAACAGAGGCCAAATCTGCTGGTAGCCCACCTTGGTGAGCACATAGCCGCAAAGCAGGGTGATGATGGTAGCAAAATACGGATTGCACACCACCTTACGCCACAAAGCTGCGTGCTTCATATCGTCTACGCTGAAGATCTCCTGGAAAGACATTTTACCGATCCGAGCCACGGCGTCCAGCGTGGTCAGCGCCAAAGCGGACACACACATGGTCATAAACACGGTGGCTACCTGCACCGGCACGCCCATTTTCTCAAAGAACCCGGCAACGCCGCGGGAGAAGATCTGGAACGGGGTGCCCTCGGCAGCCACGCCGTTCTTGGCAGCGGCACCGGCCACGCACAGCGCCAATACAGCCAGCACGCTCTCCAAAATCATGGCGCCGTAGCCAACTTTCAGCATATCCTTCTCATTGGCGATGGTCTTAGACGAAGTGCCGGAGGACACCAGGCTATGGAACCCGGACACAGCGCCGCAGGCCACGGTCACAAACAGAATGGGGAACATGGTGCCCAGCTTCTCGTTATTAAACCCGGTAAAGGCAGGCAGCTCCATGGTGGGATGGCCGATCACCAAACCGATGATGGCACCGGCGATCATGCACACGAACATAATGGTGGTCATATAGTCCCGAGGCTGCTTCATCAGCCAAATGGGCATAATGGCCGCCAGGAAAATATAAGCGAACACCACGGCAGCCCATTGGGTCTTGCCCATGATGATGGGCACTTTAATGCCGACGGCAAAGGACGCAACGATAAAGATAACGCCCACAACAAACTCTTTCCACCCGGTCAGATTCCACTTCTTCTGGATCAGGCCGAACACCACGGCAAACACCATAAACATAATAGACACCATACCGGCGGAGCCGTTGACCCCGGCAGTCGGCAGCTTTTGCAGAGTCTCCGCATCAAAGGCAGAGAATGTGCCGGTAACCATATCCGCAAATACGGCGATGATCAGCACGGAGAACAGCCAGCAAAAGATGGTAAACAATTTGCGGCCCAGCTTGCCGATGTACTTTTCAATGAGCATACCCATGCTCTTGCCCTCGTTCTTCACAGAAGCGTACAGGGCGCCGAAGTCCGTAACGGCGCCGAAGAAAACGCCGCCGATCAGGATCCACAACAGCACCGGTACCCAGCCGAAAACCGCCGCCTGAATGGCGCCGGTAACCGGGCCTGCACCTGCGATAGAGGAAAATTGATGGCTGAACACCGTCCAGCCGTTGGTCGGTACAAAGTCTTTGCCGTCGTTGTACTTCACTGCGGGGGTCTCTGCCTTGGGATCAATCCCCCAGGACTTGGCAATATGGCGACCATACAGCACATAGCCCGCACCTAACACAACAATGGCAATCAGTACAATAACCAATGTGTTCATTTGAAAGACTCCTTTCATTCTTCTTTTCCCAGTCAAATACAAAAACAAAAAACCTTCGCCCCGGCACAGCCAATGCTGCTGTGCAAAGACGAAGGTAAAAATCAGAAACCCGCGCGTTACCACTCTGCTTGCCGGCAAAGCTGCCGACCGCTCATGCGCTGCCCGCCAAGGCGGATAGCACGCTCCGATAACGGGGAGTACCGGCACCGATTACGAAGCCCGAGGGCCGCTCACAGGTGCTGCTTGCAGGGGATAACGAGGACCGTGCCTTGCTGCCGTCTTCCACAACCGACGGCTTTCTGTAAGCGGTGATGCGGTTCGTCCTGTCCTGTTCGTTGCATTTGACTGTTGAATTTGTACTACCAATATAGCACTTTTGCGCCATTTGTCAACACCGTTGGAACAAAAAAATGCCCAAAATCGCAATAACGGACAGGGGTTGGAAAAATAAACGCCCCGGCGGGACCGAAAACGATCTGCCGGGGCGCAGTATATGCTTTTCCGTTTACAGCTGGTCCGCCAAGGAGAAAATCAGGTCCCGGGTCTTGTCCCAACCCAGGCAGGGGTCGGTGATGGACTTGCCGTACATGCCGTCCTCCCACTTTTGGGCGCCATCCTCAATGTAAGACTCAATCATAAAGCCCTTCACCAGCCGGCGTATATCCGCCGAGTGACGCATGGAATGGAGTACCTCGTTGGCAATACGCACCTGTTGCAGGTACTGCTTGGAGGAATTGGAGTGGTTGGTGTCAATAAGCACCGCCGGGTTGGCAATGCCGCTCTCCACATACAGATCGTGGAGAATACGCAAATTCTCGTAATGATAATTGGCGTGGTTGATGCCGTGGCGGTCCACACTGCCCCGCAAAATGGCGTGGGACAGGGGGTTGCCCTGGCTCTCTACCTCCCAGCCGCGATAAATAAAGGAATGATCGCCGTGGGCGGCCTTAATGGCATTGATCATCACAGACAGATCCCCGCTCATGGGATTCTTCATACCCACAGGAATATCCAGTCCACTGGAGATCAGCCGGTGCTCCTGGTTTTCTACGCTGCGGGCACCCACGGCCACATAGCTGAGCAGATCGCTCAGGTACCGGTGGTTCTCCGGGTACAGCATCTCGTCTGCACAAGACAGCCCGGTCTCCTGCAAGGCACGCAGGTGAATATGGCGAATGGCGCGAATACCCTCGTACATATCCGGCTTTTTACCCGGATCCGGCTGGTGGAGCATGCCCTTGTATCCGGCGCCGGTGGTGCGGGGCTTGCCGGTATAAATGCGGGGAACGATCAAGATTTTGTCCGCCACCTGCTTTTGCACCTCTGCCAGGCGGTGGATATAGTCAATCACCGCATCCTCCCGATCCGCCGAGCAAGGACCGATCACCAACAGCAGCTTGTCGCTCTCGCTGCGGATAATGGCGGCGATCTCCTGATCCCGCTTGTCCTTGTAGGCAGCCAGCTCCGGAGTCAGGGGCATCTCTTTTTTCAGCTCCTGAGGAATGGGCAGCTTGCGAATAAAGTGCATATGATCCATTTTATCAAAATTCTGCATGGGCTTTACCTGATTTCTATACTGTAATACCTATTATATTATACTGCCCGGGATAACTTGTCAAGAAAGCGCTTTAAATTACCACAACAGTGGAATACCGGGGGAATTGTAAATTTTGGCCCGCTGCCCTTGACCCGCTCCCTGCTTTGTATTACTATTAAAAGGATCATTTACAGGTAAAGCGGAGCAAAGCATGGCAAACGAACGAAAAAAACCTGCAAAAAAGAATACCCGCAGTCGGTCAACCCCACAGCGGACAAGCAACCGTAAAAAAGCCACCCGCAAAAAGCCCGCCGGCACCGCCCGGCGCAAGGGGCGGCGCAAAACCAACGGCCAATCTCTGTTTGCCAACCGGTGGGTGCAGGCGGCGCTGGCGCTGGTGATCGTGGGTGCGCTGGCTGCCACAGTGCTGGCACTGGGGAACCGCCATCAGCGGGTAACCTATGACTTTGGCACCGACGCCCCCTTTGTGGAGGGGGTAGACATCTCCGAGCACAACGGCACCGTGGACTGGACTACCCTGGCAAAAAGCGCCAAATTTGCCTTTATCCGGGTAGGCTACCGGGGCTACAACGACGGTGCGCTCCATGCAGACAAAATTGCAAAAGAGAACTTAAAAGCTGCCCGCAAGGCCGGGGTACCGGTGGGTGTATATTTCTTCTCTCAAGCCACCACGGAGAAAGAAGCCCAAGAGGAAGCCCGCTTTGTGCTGGAAGCCGTGCGCTTTGCCAAAGTGGAGCTGCCGCTGATCATAGACTATGAATACGGCTACAACGCCGCCGGAGAACACGCCGGTCGGCTGTATGACGCCAATGTGAGCAAAAAGGACACCACCCGGCTGCTCACCGCCTTTTGTGACACCGTGACCGCCGACGGCTACACCGCCGGGGTGTACGCCAACTCACATTTTTACATTTCTAAATTCGACGCCGCCTCCCTGCCCAAGGGCACTCTGCGCTGGGTGGCGGACTACAACAGCGCCGTCACCTACACCGGGGATTTTGATATTTGGCAATATTCCAAAACCGGCAAGATCAAAGGCAACGGCAGCAAGTACATTGACCTGAACCGCTGGTATTTGGGAGGTTCCTAATGCAAAAAGCAAAAAAGAGATTGTTTTCTGTCACCGCCGTACTGCTGGCGGTGCTGGTGGCCTTAACGGCGCTGCTGCCTACGGCGGGCGCAGCCCAGGCCGCCACCATGAGATCCAAATACACCGGCAAAAGCTACACCCACAACGCCCGATTTGACAAGCTGGAGGTGCTAAACGGTGTAGACATTTCCGCTTGGCAAGAAAAGGTGGACTGGAAAAAGATAAAGAACGACGGCATTGACTTTGCCATTCTGCGCGCCGGGTACGGCAAGAATGCCAGCCAGGAGGACGCCTACTTTGCCACCAACTTTAAGAACGCCACTGCAGCCGGGCTGCCGGTGGGTATTTACTGGTATTCTTATGCCAAGAGCGTGGCGGATGTGGAAAAAGAGGCGCGCCTGTGCCTGCAAGTACTGGGCAGCCGCACCCTGGATCTGCCGGTGTTTTATGACTTAGAGGAGAGCAGCCAGCTGAACAAGGGCAAGGCCTTTTGCACCCAGCTGGTAGAGCACTTTTGCAGCATCATTGCCGCTGCCGGGCACACCCCGGGGCTGTATATGAGCCGCAGCCCGCTGCTGGACTACATTGAGCAGGAAACCCGGGGCCGCTACGCCCTATGGGTGGCGGAATACGGCTCCAAAGCCTGCAAGTACGACGGCGATTACCTGATGTGGCAGTACTCAGACAACGGCAAGGTGGCCGGGGTCAACGGCAACACGGATATGGACTTTCTGTACGGCAATAAAAACAGTTTGCCCGGCTCTGCCACCCTGCTGAAAAGCAAGACCTACACCGGCAAGGCCATCACGCCCGCCCCCACCGTCACCGGCGAGGACGGCCAACCGCTGAAAGCGGACAAGGATTACACCCTGACCTATATCAATAACAAAGCGGTAGGCATGGCCACCATTACCGCCCAGGGGCTGGGTGCTTACACCGGGCGGCGGTGGTACTATCGCTTTAAGATCTTGCCTGCCAAGGTCACCGGTCTGACCCTGGAGAGCCGAAGCAAAACACGGCTCACCTACATCTGGAACGCCACCCCCGGCGCCAACGCCTACTTGGTGAAGGTCATCAACCGCACCACCGGCAAAGGCTTTGACAGGGCAGTAAGCACCACCCGAGTGGATCTGACCGATTTAACAGACACCCAGCTGTACGAGGTGCAGGTGGCGGCTTATCGGGGCAACACCGCTTACCGGGGTCCCTATTCCAAGGTGAACGCCAAGCACGCCCTGCCAGGCACCGTCACCGGGCTGAAAACGCAAAAGACCGCCACCGGTTCCATTACCCTGGAGTGGAACAAAAAGCCCGGCGCCGACGGCTATGTGGTGTACCAATATATTGCCGCCAAGAAGCAAACAAAGCGCTTGGCCACCACAACCGCCCGCAGCTTTGTGTTCAAGGGCAGCGGCGCTAAGCCGGGCACCAAATACTATTTTTATGTGGCGCCCTACACGGTAGACTCCAAGACCAAGGAAGGCGCCAAGGGCACCCGACTGGCAACAACCACCCGCCCTACTGCCACCAAATGCACCGCCGCCAAATCCGCCAAAAAGCAGCAGATTACCGTGCGCTGGAACAAAGTGAAATGCAACGGCTACGCAGTCCAATACTCCACCAAGAAGGACTTTTCCAGCGACAAAAAGACCCTGTATGTAAGCAGCGGCAAGGCCACCTGGAATATTAAAACCGCCAAGGGCGGCCGCACCTACTATGTGCGTCTACGCCCCTACACTACCGTAGGCAACACCCGCTACTACGGCAGCTACACCGCAGCCCGCGCCGTGCGGGTCAAGTGAGCACAACAGAAAAAAATAAGCATAAAGCACCGTTCGTTGGAACGGTGCCTTTTTTGTGTTGTAGCAAAGCGGTGCGATACTGTACTCGCTACGAAACAGTCCCCCGGACTGTTTCTCCCAAATGCTAACGCATTTGGAGCCTCGTGTCTCTTGCACTACGTGCAATTCACTCATCGCACCCTACAAGATTATAATTTACAAAAATGTAGGGCCGGATGCCCACATCCGGCCGCTTGTGCCCGATTTCATCAAGGCCTTGCGTTCTATCTTATCCCCCCCGCCGTGCGGCCAAGGCGAATTTGGACCGGTACGCCCCGGCGGCGGCGCGGGCCAACACGGCGTCCGGTGCAATGGACGAAAACACCCACCAACAGGAAGTGCCGCCCAGCGGCGAATACTCCGTCTGCCAGCCCTGCTGCAAATGGTAGCGGGCCAGGTGCACATTCCGGGGCAGGCAAAGCCCGTCCGCATACAAAATGCCCAAGGCATAATCCGCTGCGGGCAGCGCTGGGCACCACCGCTCTAACCGACCGAAAATATCAACCCCCGGTGCCGGTGCCAAGCCATACGCCCACACCGGCGCCATATAGGCACAACTGATCGGGTCTGCGGCAACTGCCTGCCACACTCCACGATGGGTGACCAACCGAGCCAGCCCGGCAAAATCACTCTCGGCCACGCCGTCCCTGACCCTTTGGCGCAGGGCGGACAGGCTGCTGCTTTTTTCCATCTCACTTTGCATTGTTTCACCAACTTATTCGCTGCATCGTAGCACTAATGGGTACTATAATAGAAGATTAGCAAATTTTTATGCTAAAGTCAATAGTACCAATCAGTGGTGCGGAGGTGGCGTTGTGTATTTTAGAAGGCTGCGGGATCTGCGAGAGGACAGAGACCTGAAGCAAACGGATGTGGCCGCCTTGCTGGGCATTCGCCAAACCGTCTATTCCCGCTACGAGCGGGGCTACCAAAATCTGCCGCTGGAGCACCTGCTGGCACTGGCGGACTACTACGGCGTATCTACCGACTACATTCTTGGCCGCACCGACAACCCCAAAACAAATCCATAACCATCGATCCAAGCCACCCTTTCCGGTGGCTTTTTTGTTAGGCTGATTGCGACACCGGTTAGGTGGTGTTGAGCGTAGCAAAACAGAGGGATTAAATAGTGGATCCCTCTACGCATATTCGCACCACGCCGCACGCATACTATCCTTAAAATACTGCATTTTGCGGTAAATGTCAATACATCAAATTGCGGTATTTTATAATAACGCCGGTGATAGTATGTTTCAAAGAATACGAGACCTGCGTGAGGATCGCGACCTGACCCAAAAGCAAGTGGCGACGGTGCTCAACTGCTCCCAGCAGGTTTATTCCAATTACGAATTAGGCCAACGGGATCTGCCCACCGCCGTGCTGCTGGCGCTGGCGGACTACTATGGTGTGTCTACGGATTATATTCTTGGCCGCACAAACGATCCGACTATCCAAAAATAAATATAAACATGGCAAAACGCCATCGAGTGTACCAATGCTCGATGGCGTTTTTCCTTTTTATATCTCCCGCTGACCGCTGTACTTGGCTACGGCATAAAGGGCATACGTTCGCGCGTTGCGCTCACACAGCTGATCGGCATAGCTGTCATAGCTTGCAAAGAGGCACTTGTAGTGGCGAAACTCCCGAGCGTAGGCAGCCGCAGTCTGCATATTCTCCGCCTGTTGCAAGTTGGGCGACAGGTGGGTATAAACATCCACCTGCTGATGCTGGTAAGCAAGGGAACCCCAACCGGGGCAATACCATCAAAGTGAGCGCAGCAAACGCCGTGGCCGTTCATCACCAGGTGATAGGCACTGTAATCGGCAGCGGCGCCGGTTTGGCGATAAGATCAAGCCGGCAGTACGCACCGATCCCCGCCTCCGCGCCCTGCGATAAGGCACATCATCTACAAAAAGGAGCAATCCAACAATGGAATTGCTCCTTTTTTCCTATTGTGTTATGTATTACCGAAAGCGCGCCTTTTCAGCCGCGCAGGCGGGCGTACAAATAGAGAAAATCCTGCTCCACCCGATCAAAGGGCAGCTGCGTCCAATCCGGGGTGCGTTGCAGGGGCGGGGCATTCGTGGGGATCACCTCGCCGGTAAAATGCAAAAATTCCGCCGACAGCATGGCGTTGTCGATCTCCGTGACCGTCTGCCACTGCGCCGGAGTAGGCCGAGCCTCTACCAAGGTGTCAAACAGAAGCGCCAGCAGCCGCTCCTCTGCCCGGACAAATTCCGGCAGCCGGGCCTTCACCGGCCGGGTCACATCGCTCATATACGCCTCTGCGCCGTCATGAAGCAGGCAAAACAGTGCCGTTTGGTTCGCTTCGCCTCGCACCAGCGCCTCTCGGGCGCAAGCCAAAGAGTGCTGCCCCACGGAGTAAAACGCCGGAAAATGGCCGTTGGCGCGGGTCATCAGAGACTGGGCGTGGGCAATATCCCGCACATCCAGATCCGCCGCCACCGCGTGGTACGGGTCAAAATGCCGCCCGGTGTAGGTAGAAATCGGTTTGTACATACCGTCGCCTCCGGTTAAGTTTCTATTGTGTAGTAGGACAAGGAACCGTCCCCTGTTTTATTGAAATTATATTTTTTTCCATAGTACAAGTTCTGCATTTTCGCCATTACAACCATATTTATATACAGCAATAAACTTTTCATTAGCAGCTACACCATAACATTTATCGCTTCCTTCAATATCAATCTGTTTTGCATAGTATTGTGTATCGTTATCAAGAATTTTAGTTTTATCCCCATTAGGAAGTGTACATTCTATATTCAAGTAATTTCCATCCATAAGATTTAAAGAATTAAAATTCTCAAATTCTTTTATCCCAAGTTTCTTAATTTTTTCAAGTAAAATCTGTTCCATAAAATTCACCTTTTTTTATTTTACCAAAAACAGGGGACCGTTCCCTGTTCTATACTTAGGCTCCCCTGCAAAGGGTGACTCCCCGCAGTGCGGGGAGATGTCGCGCAGCGACAGAGGGGAC
>OGGG01000895.1_pt1 | contig 28773 bp, 27 predicted proteins | sample 1571201 | NCBI WGS metagenome assembly OGGG01 (sample SAMEA2581946, study PRJEB24529) | metagenome | biome: Human gut stool | place: China | collected 2011 | reverse complement strand
GTAGAGCAGAGGACTGAAAATCCTCGTGTCGCTGGTTCGATTCCGGCTCTAGGCATTTTTAACTGATTATTTATTTTATTTTTATTAAAATGGCAGCTTACAATGATGTTTTCAGACATTTCTTGTGGGGTGTCTATGTTTTTATATAAAAAAATATTGTAATTAAATTTTTACCTTTTAAAATTATTAAAAAATAAAACGGAAAAATGTAGATTTATTAAATTAATATAGAGAAAAATTGGTACTTGTATATCAATATTAATTATATTATTATAATTAGACAATGATTTTTGAAATGGTGGTAAAATGGATAATAACGTGTTTTTTAAAGGTAAAGCTATAATAGATGAACAGTTTAATATTTTGTCAGTAGATGATGAGCTTAAAGATTTTTTAGGAGACACTCTCGTTAATACTACATTTGCACGACTCATACATCCAAGTGATATAAACCAGCTTGAGGCAGCTGTAAAGAATGCCCAGGGTGAATCGGGATTTGTTACGGCACTTAGAATGGTAGATAATACAGGAAGATACAGATGGTTTGTTTATATTATAGATGTAGCTGAACCTGCGGATAATGTTTGTAAAAGCAGAATATGCAGTATATCGATTTTTGATATAAGAGTATTTTTTAAACATACAGATACAAAGGCTGATAACATATATATGGAATATTTCAGTCTTATGGAGTATCTTATGTTCTCATATGACGTATCCACTGACAGATTGAGAATTTTTATGATGGAGAGCCATCAGCAGGTAGATTTTTACCGGGGAACTTTAGCTGACTGGCGTAGAACAATGCTTGCCAATGGCAATGTGTATGGCGTTACACGCAATATATTTGATTCTTTTTGTGATGATTTTGCCAATGGAACAGAGATATTTGAACGTGAATTTAAGATGAAGATATTTGAGAATTCACAGGGGATGGAATGGTGTCTTGTCAAAGGTAAGACTATCATAGATTTTAATGGTAAAAAGCATGTAATTGCCACAATGTCAAAGATAAGTCCTGTCAATGATGAAGAGCATGTATATCTTAATTCAGATTCACTTGATGTAGGAACGGATATTCTTAATAAGCGTGCGATTACGGAATATACAAAGAGGCTTATTGAATCAAAACCGGAAGGTCCTGTTACAATTGCAATTATAGATATCGATAATTTTAAGACGATTAATGATGAGTTCGGTCATATGTTTGGAGATGAGGTAATATGCAATGTTGCAGATGTTATTAAAGAGTCTGTTGAAGGAAAGGGTGTAGCCGGAAGAATTGGCGGAGATGAGATGTTTATCGTTGTTGAAGGGCTTGAGAGCAATGATGAGATAAGAAATGTGCTTCGTACAATCCGCAATAACGTCTCATTTATGTATAATAACCAGCCTGATAAGCCGCATGTTACATGTTCTATCGGTTCGTCTACATATCCATGTGACGGACAGACATATGAAGAACTTTTTAATATAGCTGATAAGATGCTTTATCTTGCAAAAGAGAAAGGCAGGGACAGATATATAATATATCTCCCGGATTTGCATGAGGATTATGTAAAGGGCAAAGGAATGCCCAATTCAGAGGCATTCATGTTCTACAAGTACAAGAAAATCGAGGTTATTAATAATATAGTTAATGCTTATAGAAAAAATGGAAAAGACAGTATTATGGAGTCAGCTGGTAAAATAAAGAGGGCTTTTGCATTAGACAGCATATTTATGTATCACCATACAGGAGAGTCCTGGGAGAGAAAGATTATAATAGGTGACAAGGATATTGTTGAAGATAATGATTATCTTAGCGATAAGGCATATATAGCTGATTTTACGGAAGATGGTATTGAAGTTATCGATAATGTTAATTTTTTTGAAAGACGTGCAAAAAATACGGTTAAGGCATTTATTAATATGGGAATTAACCAGGCTGTCCAGATTATAGTTAATGTCAGTGATAAAAGTGATGTTATTGTTTCATTTAACAGAAACAGGCAGATGAGCAAGTGGAGTGAGATGGATATAGTATATCTTGCAATACTTGGTAATATATTTGGAAATGGATTATACAATGATTAATACATTTGTTGCCCTTGATATTGAGACGACAGGTCTTAATCCGGCAGAAGACAAGATAATAGAAATAGGAATGGCCAAAATATCCGATGGAGAAATTGTTGACAGTTATTCAACACTTGTTAATCCGGGAATAAAAATCAGCGAACGTATCACCATGATAACAGGTATTACAGATGATATGGTTGAAGGAAAGCCGGCGATAACAGAGATAATAAGTGACATAGTTGATTTTACAAAAGATATGCCAATCCTTGGACATAATGTAATATTTGATTACAGTTTTATTAAAAAGGCGGCTGTTAATTCTGGATTTGATTTTAAAAAGAGTGGAATTGATACGTTGAAGCTGTCAAGAAGGCTTCTTCCCGAAGTACCGCATAAAACACTTGAATATCTGTGTGGATATTTTGGGATTGATGCAGGAAATTCGCACAGGGCATATGATGATGCATTGAGTGCAATGAAACTGTATGAGAAGCTCCATCAAATTAAACCTGATGATATAGGATTTGATGAGCTTATAGAGCTTAATTATTCAGCAAAGAAGGATTCTCCGATTACTGCGGCACAAAGAAAATATCTTATAGCACTTACCGAAAAGCATGGGCTTGAGCCGGTTGAAGACATTGATGCACTGACGAAGAGCCGTGCATCAAAGCTTATTGATAATATTATATCTAATTATGGAAAATAATTGTTATGGCAGATAATCTGTTATAAAAGGTATGCGTCGATTTTTTTGATTATGTAATCTTTTGTTATAGTATTAAGAGTTTCTGCATATTTTTTAAGGTGACTAATTTTTTCATTTTCGCCGTTTTTAGAATAGATTTCTGCAAGCATTACATAATTGGCAGATAAATCTGAGCGGCTGCGGATTCCGAATTCAAGGAAGCTGACAGCCTCTTTTTCATATCCGTTATCAATTAGTGCTTTTGCAAGGTTAATAATTTCACGACACAGCGTATGGAAATTATTTTCATATATTGTAAGTTCTGAAAGATTGGCAACACCATATTCCAGTTTTAAATCGGTGTTAGTCTTGCCGGTAAGGTTCAGGATTTTTTCATCTTTAAGATTCATAATATTCTGTTCGGCATTGCTTATTTCGGCAATGTCGGTTTTTATAAATGGCAGATTATCAGGTATTATTATGTAATTAAGATTTGAAATATCGCGTTTACGGCTCTGGTTGGCTTCACTTTCACGTTTGAAAAAATCTTCATTTGAGCCAGCGGTTTTGTTGTTGCTTCTTTTAAAATATATTTGCATTAAGATAAGTATTATTATAAAATAGGGCAGTATTAAATGCATTTGAATCTCCAATCTATGGAAAACAGTGCGGAAAAGAGGAAATATGATTAATTTTAATAACAAAAAAAATAAGAAAATATTGACAGCGGTTATAATTATTTTTCTTGTAGTCGCGATGGTTGTACCGATGGTTGCCTCTGCACTGCTTTCATTTCGTTAAATAATTTATTAATGAAATGATATATTAAATCGCTTTTTTTTTCAATATGTTATATAGAGAATATTAAATGCGGTCCGGAGGAGAATATGAAAACAGGAAAAATAACAAATTCAGTTATCAGTCGTTCTGTGTTAAAAAATATAAAACCTGCAAAGAACAGCCTTGCTGTCAAGCCGTCAATTGGTGCAGATGCTTCAGTTCTTGAAAATGGTATTGTAATTGCATCAGACAGTGGATTTGAACCTGTCTATACAGCATCTAACAATATTTATGCAAGAGGTGGAAGACCGCAGTATATCCAGTGCTGCGTCAATCTTGCACAGGATATGCGTGAGATACGTCTAAAAGAGATAATGCAAAAGATTTCTGCGGATTGTGCACAGCTTGGGCTTGTTGTTTCAGGTGGACATACACAGGTTGAGGCAGGAAATACAAGAGCTGTTGTAGCGGTTACAGCAGTTGGATTTACAGAAAATGTGAAAGAACCACATGCTGTCGGAAGCAATATGGCGAAGCCGGGAGACGATATTATAATGACAAAATGTATCGGCATAGGTGGAGTACAGTATATTATAAATAATAACAGAGAAAAAATACTTGAAAAGTATGTTGAAGATGTAGTAAAACGTGCATATGGCAATAGAAGTGATTTGTCAATTGCAAAAGAAGCCTGTATAGCGATAGAAAATGGTGCTGTATCTTTGCACGATATGTCACAGGGTGGTGTATATGCAGCGTTATGGGATATGGCTGAAGCATCAGGAACAGGACTTCTGGTGGATTTCAGGGCAATAGCTGTCAGACAGGAAATAATAGAGATATGTGAAATATTTGACATTAATCCATATGAATTAAATTCTTGTGGAAGTCTTTTGATAACATCATCCGATTCGGAGCGTATTATAAAAGCACTTGCAGAAGAGGGAATTGACGCATGTGTTATAGGAAAAGTTACGGATGGCAATGATAAGATAATCAATAATCTTGATGAGGTTCGTTTCCTTGATAAACCGGTACAGGACGAAATTTACAGACTGCAGGAGATGCAGAGTGAAACAACAGCAGAATGAGACTGCATGTACAGTGAAAGGATTATGATATGAGAGAAAAGATTTTAAATATGCTTGAAAAAAATTCAAGAATAGATATAAAGGATATGGCTGTTATGCTGGGGATAAGCGAGCCGGAGGTAGCCAATGAAATCGCTGATATGGAAAAAGAGCATATTATATGCGGATATAATACAATAATTGACTGGGATAAAACAAGTGAAGAAAAGGTTACGGCACTTATTGAGGTTAAGGTTACGCCACAGAGAGGGCTTGGATTTGACAGCATTGCTGAAAGAATATACCAGTATGATGAGATAACTTCTGTATATCTTATGTCAGGCGGATTTGATTTTACGGTTATTATTGAGGGAAAGACAATGAAATCTGTAGCACAGTTTGTCGCCAATAAGCTTGCACCGCTTGATTCGGTATTAAGCACTTCAACACATTTTGTATTGAAAAAATATAAAGATTATGGAAAAGTTCTTGGCGAACCTGAGAAAGACGAAAGGATGCCGGTGACACCATGAGAGATGCTTTATCTAAAAAAATTGTTGATATTGAGCCTTCTGGAATACGTAAATTTTTCGATATAGTAAGTGAAATGCCTGATGCAATATCGCTTGGTGTCGGGGAACCTGATTTTGACACCCCATATCGTGTAAGGGAAGAGGGCATTTATTCGCTTGAAAAAGGCCGTACATTTTATACGTCAAATGCCGGTTTAAAAGAGTTAAGGGATGAGATAAGCCGTTATATTGCAAGAAAATATAATTTGAATTATAGTGCCGAAGATGAGATAATGGTCACAGTAGGAGGAAGCGAAGCGATAGATGTTGCACTTCGTTGCATGGTTGATCCGGGGGATGAAGTACTGGTTCCGCAGCCATGTTATGTATCTTATGTCCCATGTGCGGTTATGGCAGATGCAAAGCCGGTGGCTATTGAGTTAAAAGCCGAGAATGAATTCAAGCTTACAAAAGAAGAACTTATAGCATCAATAACAGATAAGACTAAGATACTTATACTGGCATATCCTAATAACCCGACAGGTGCTATTATGACAAAGGAGGAGCTTGCAGAGCTTGTACCTGTTATAATTGACAATGATTTGTATGTTATTTCTGATGAGATTTATTCAGAGCTTACATATGGCAGCAGGCATTGCTCTATAGCATCTTTTCCGGGAATGAAGGAAAGAACTGTAGTCATAAATGGATTTTCAAAAGCATTTGCAATGACAGGATGGAGACTTGGGTATGCCTGTGCACCGAAAAATATTATGACGCAGATGATAAAGCTTCATCAGTTTGCGATAATGTGTGCTCCCACAAACAGCCAGTTTGCTGCGGTTGAAGCGATGCGTAACTGTGATGATGAAGTCGGAAAGATGGTTGAGGCATACGACCAGAGAAGAAGATTTCTACTTAATGCATTTAAGGAAATGGGAATAGAATGTTTTGAGCCATATGGTGCATTTTACGTATTTCCGTCAATTAAAAAGTTTGGCATGACATCGGATGAGTTTGCTAACAGACTGTTGTTTGAGCAGAAGCTTGCCGTTGTGCCGGGAACTGCATTCGGAGCTTCGGGTGAGGGTTTTGTCAGAATTTCGTATGCTTATTCTGTTGAGAAACTGAAAGCAGGACTTGAGAGGATAGAAAATTTTATAAAGAACTTGTAGGAGGAAAAAACAATGACTGGAATAAATGTTGATTATATTAATCCGTTCTTAATGGCGGCAACGGGGATTATTAAAGATATATGTCAGATTGACATGAAGATTGGCAAACCTTACGTAAAGGAGACAGCGTTTGCTGATGATTCAGTTATTATTATGATTGGTATTACGGGAGAGATGCGTGGTCAGGTTATGATTGTTCTTTCATATACAAAGGCACTTGAAATTGCATCTAAGATGATGATGGGGATGCCGGTTGAAAAACTTGATGAAATGTCTATTAGTGCAATCAGTGAACTTGGTAATATGATTATGGGTAATGCTGCGACAATATTTTCAACAAAAGGAATACTTATAGATATTACACCGCCTACGGTCTGTCGTGGTAATCTTACCATTGCACAGTCATTTGCACAGAATATATGTGTACCTTTAAGCGGCGGCGATATAACAATTGAACTTGACGTTGCTGTCAAGGCATGATAGAAAAGAGGCACATAAATGCTTAATATTGTATTACACGAACCTGAAATGCCTGCAAATACAGGAAATATAGGAAGAACATGCGTTGCAGCAGGTGCAAGGCTGCATCTTATAGAGCCTTTGGGATTCAGTATCAATGATAAGATGGTAAAAAGAGCCGGTCTTGATTATTGGGATAAACTTGATGTGACAGTTTATGATGATTTTAATGATTTCTGTGAGAGAAATCCGGGAGCTAAGATTTATATGGCTACAACGAAAGCACATAAGACATATACCGAGGTTTCTTATGAGCCGGACTGCTATATAATGTTTGGTAAAGAAAGTGCCGGAATTCCTGAGGAAATTCTTGTGGATCATGAAGATACCTGTGTAAGGATTCCAATGATTGGAGATATCCGTTCACTTAATCTTTCCAATTCTGTTGCCATTGTTTTGTATGAGGCTTTAAGACAGAATAATTTTGATCATATGAATCAGGAAGGTCATCTGCACCGACTTGAGTGGCATGATGAGTAAAATTACAGCCGTGGAGTGTGTTAGTTATCACAACCACGGCTGATTTTGACTGATTTTTGTTGTTTCAGACTGTTTTTAAGTGTTTTCAGCTGATTTTGAAATTGGCAGTGAGAATATGAATTCTGTTCCGACGCCGACTGTACTGATTACGTCAATATTTTCATTATGTGCCAGAAGTGTCTCTTTTACGATTGACAGACCAAGACCAGAACCTTTTTTATCACGTCCGCGGGATGAATCTGACTTGTAAAATCTGTCCCAGATTCTGTCAATATTTTCTTTGGAAATACCGGCACCGGAATCTTTTACTGAAATATAGGCTTTTTCACCTTTTTCTTTAACTGAAATAAATATATTTGAGTTTTCTGAACTGAATTTGATAGAATTATCTACAAGATTGTAAATAACCTGTCCGATTTTTACTTTATCAGCACTGACCAGTTCTTTTTCTGCGGAAAAAGTAAGCTGGAACTGGATTTTTTTCTTTTTGCAGGTTCCCTCAAATGTTTCTATTGTATGTTTTATAAGAGCATTAATATCAAAGCTGCTTATGTCGAGACGAACTGATTTGGGGTCAAGTTCGTTTAACGTAAGGATATTACTTGTAAGTTTTGTAAGGCGGTCAGTTTCAAACAGCACAATATTGATATATTTATTAATCATTTCTGGTGGAATAGTTCCGTCAGCAATCGCTTCGAGATAACCCTTGATTGATGTGAGCGGTGAGCGGAAGTCGTGTGAAATATTTGAAAGGAACTTCTGCTGGAACTGGTCCATCTCATTAATCTGTGTTGCCATGTAATTAAGCGAAGCAGAGAGCTGTCCAATCTCGTCATTATGTCCGACAGCAACTTTATATGAAAGATTACCGCGGCCATATTCTTTGATGGCATTGGTAATGTCTTTCAGAGGATTATGTATATGTATAATATACAGTATGATAAAAGCTGAGTTTAAAACAAGTATTATGAGAAGTGTTATATAGTTAGTGTTGAATGTTGTATACACACGGTCTGTTATAACAGATTCCGGCATATGTACAACGACATAGCCTTTCATGACAAATTTATTTGTAATAGGTGCGAATACGGAAACATTTTTTTCTGTAAATACACCATAGAAGTTACCATTCATTGAGTGATTGGTACCAAGCTTACTTACATCAAAATTGTTGATTGTATACAGGATACCATTTTCGTCAACTTCTTCATTCATATTGTTGTATTGTGTGTCAAGTATTACATTGCCATCCATGTCAACAAACATGATTCTTGAATGGTCAAGTTCGGTTATTGTATGAAGTTCAAGCTGTATGATCTTCAATTTGTCATTGCTGAAGTAGTCCGGGGCAAATTCGGCAGCTATTGATACTGCCTGCCGGTACATGTTTTCAGTCTGTTCTGAATATACACGATTGTAATCTATTTTGTATGATATGACAGTTACACCTACAAAACCTATAATTGCAACGGAAACATATATGAGAATATATTTGGTTAATAGATTAAATTTCATATGATATACTCCATTATTTTGTAACAAATTTGTAGCCGATGCCCCATACTGTATCTATTGCCCAATGTGCATGGTCTTTGATTTTTTCACGGATACGCTTGATATGTACATCTACTGTTCTTGTATCACCGATATATTCATATCCCCATATATTGTCAAGAAGCTGCTCTCTTGTAAATACCTGATTAGGAGATGAGGCGAGAAAGTAGAGCAGTTCAAGTTCTTTTGGCGGCATTTCAACGTTTTTGCCATAATAAAGCACAGAATAATTGCCAAGATTGATTGTAAGGTCAGGATATTCAACAACCTGTGATGGCTTTTCTGGGACGGATGTGGCTGCCGGCTGCTGGTAACGTCGGAGTACGGCTTTAACACGTGCGACAAGCTCTTTTGTCTCAAATGGTTTTATCATGTAATCGTCAGCACCAAGTTCAAGACCGAGAACTTTATCGAATGTCTCACCCTTTGCTGAGAGCATGATTATAGGAATATTGTTTGTTTTTCTGATTTCACGGCATACCTGATAACCGTCAATGCCGGGAAGCATAAGATCGAGAAGTATCAGATCCGGTTTGAATATATTAACCTGTTCCAGTGCAGATTCGCCGTCATATACTATCTTTGTCTCAAAACATTCTTTTGTAAGATACAAAGATATAAGTTCCGCAATATTTTCATCATCATCAACAATGAGTATTTTTTGTTTAACTGCCATGCTAAAGCCTCCTTTATTATTTGCTTTTTATTTGAATTCTACGATTGTAACGCCGGCATCACCTTCACCGACTTCGCCAAGACGGAATGATTTTACATATGGAACACCTTTTAAGTAGCTTGCAACACCATTTCTTAATGCACCTGTTCCTTTTCCGTGGACAATACGTACCTGTGCGATTTTTGCAATGTATGCATCATCAAGATATTTGTCAAGTTTTGCAACAGCTTCGTCAACGGTAAGTCCTAAAAGGTTGATTTCCGGTGAGATTGAAGCTGATTTTGACATCTTTATGCGGCTTGAGCCGCCTGTTTTTATTGTAGTCTTTTCTTCAGGGTCTTTGTATCCTGTTACAATTTCCAGATTGTTTACTTTGGTCTTGGTTGTAAGACTTCCAACACCAACTGTTACTTCACCTTTTGGATTCGGTGCAGAAAGAATTGTGCCGATTACATTCATGCTGAGTACGCGTACATGCATGCCCTCTTTTAATTCTGCGGCAGATACAGGCTTGTGCGACTTTGGTGCAGTAGTCTTAACTGCGAGTTTTTCCTGCCTTTTATTCATTTTGTCACGGACAGCACTTCTTTGCTTTTCAAGCTCTTTTACGCTCATGCCGTGTTTGTTCATAGTCTTTATTGTCTCGTCGGCATATTCTTTTGCTTCACGCAGGATTTCTGCAGCTTCTTCATTGGCTTTACGGATAATCTTATCTGTTCTTTCATCGAGACGCTTTGATTTGGCAGCAGCTTCTGCTTTGAGTCTGCGTATCTGGTCTTTGTATTCTTTTATCTCAGCCTGCTCTTTTTCTATTGTTATACGGCTGTTTTCAAGGTCTGTGAGCAGATCTTCAAAGTGAATATCGTTTGCGTCAATACGGCTTGATGCATCATCAATTATATAAGATGGAAGACCGAGTTTTCTTGAAATTGCAAATGCATTACTTTTTCCCGGAACACCAATTAAAAGTCTGTAAGTAGGTGAAAGCGTTGCAACATCGAATTCACAGCTTGCATTTTCCACGCCTTCCGTTGTAAGTGCAAATACCTTTATTTCACTGTAATGTGTAGTAGCCATCGTTGTTATATCTTTGTTGTGAAGGTCGGATAAAATTGCAATTGCGAGTGCTGCACCTTCTGTCGGGTCAGTACCGGCACCAATTTCATCAAAAAGTATAAGGCTGTTTTCGTCAGCTTCCTTTAAAATGCTTACAGTGTTAGTCATGTGTGATGAAAATGTAGAAAGGCTCTGTTCAATACTTTGTTCATCACCAATATCTGCAAAAATATTATCAAATACGGCAATCTGTGAGTGGTCCATGGCAGGAATATGGAGTCCTGATTGTGCCATGAGAGTAAGAAGTCCGACTGTTTTTAGAGAAACAGTCTTACCGCCTGTGTTAGGACCTGTTACGATAAGCAGGTTAAAATCTTTTCCCAGATAAATGTCAATTGGAACGACAGTTTTTGCCGGAATAAGAGGGTGTCTGCCTTTTTTGATATTAATGTATTTATCAGTGTTCATTATAGGACAGCTGCATTTGTAAAACTTAGACAGCTGTGCTTTTGCAAATATAAAGTCAAGTGTGACAAGGATAGTGTAATCCGATTGCAATTCATCTGTATATGCGGATGCTTCAGCACTGAGTGCTGCAAGAATACGCTCGATTTCGGCCTGTTCTTTAAGTTCAAGCTCACGAATGTCATTATTTAACTTAACGACAGCTGCCGGTTCAATAAAAATTGTTGAGCCGGTTGCAGACTGGTCATGAATCATTCCGGCAATCTGTGATTTGTATTCGGCCTTTACGGGAAGGCAATATCTGCCCTGACGCATGGTTATGACATAATCCTGCAGACACGATCTTGTTGACGGTGAATTGAGAATTTTATTAAGTTCAGTGTGAATACGGTCTGCCGAAATACGCATCTGGCGGCGGATGTCACGCAGAGTGCCGCTTGCGTCATCGCTTATTTCTTCCTCGGAAATAATACAGTTTTTAATCTGTGTATTGAGTGGTGTAAGAGGTTCAAGTGAGTTGAAATAATCTGTGAGTGAATCGTTAGTTTCCTCGTAATGCGATTTTGCAGCTGCGGCAGTAGTAAGAACTGCACTTATATTCAGAAGTTCGTGTGTATTTAACGTGCTTCCGACCTCAAGACGTTTAATGCTGTCAATAATATTAGTAACCCCCGAAAATGATACACTGCCTTTTGCATATATTCTGGAGAGTGCATCGCTTGTCTGTGTAAGTGCGTCGTTAATTGAGTTAATATCAGTCATGGGCTTTAAATCAGCACACATTTTTCTGGCAGCTTCACTGCCGGCATAAGATGATAATTTTTCTATAATTTTATGATATTCAAGTGTTTTAAGTGACTTGTAATCCATTATTTAAATTCTCCATTCAAAATCTGTTTAATATAATTATTTTACATCATTAAGCTAAAAAAAGCTATACGCATTGTTATGTCAGGTACTCTGGTAATATTAATTTACAAGTATGTCATAGAATGTTCATATTTATTTATTATAATAAAATAAGTTTGGAATTGTGAGCGTGTTTCTCATAGTTAGGAAAATACTTTAGAACGGAGTTTTGTTTCGTATGGATTATAATGGAAGAGATGAGAAGGAAGCACAGGAAGAGTTTCCTTTATATACGGAAAGAATAATTATTAATCCTAAAGTTAAGTATAAAAAGTTGTTCAGTTTTTTGAAGTTTCTTGGCGGTGCAGTTATATTCGGGGTAATTGCATGTGCCGTAATTGTATTATTGTATCCATATTTTGATAAAAAGGTAAATGGAAACAATGAGCCAGCTGTTTCACTTGAGTTAAAAAAAGACCAATATATAGATGATTCCGTTGACGGCAGTCTTAACAATGTACGCCAGGATCAGGCAGATACTGACAGACTGGAGATAAAATCGACGGCACAGATTAATGAAGAAGCATCAAAGTGCATGGTGATATTTGAAAATGATGGCAGCCAGAATACAGGAATGAATGATTCAGTAGGTCTTATAATAGGTGATATAAATAATGCATATATTATAATAGCTGATTCATGTGTTTTGAATAATTATGATATGGCTGTCAAAGCAGGATTTAATGGTGGTGCATATGGAGAGGCAAAGCTTATCGGCAGTGATTCATACAGTAAAGTTTCATTGTTGTCAGTACAGAAAGATTCAATTAAAGCAGCTTCAGATGCTGATATACAGGTGGCTGTGCTTGGCAATTCGTATAAGATGAAGGAAAATGACCCTGTTATTGCAATAGGACGCATAAATGGAAGTACAGGACAGACAAAATTTGGAAATATTACACAGATTACAGATGAGAGCAGTGTCGATAATACATTTGAGATGATGAGTATTGATATTATTCCATCATATGGCGACTATTGTTATATATTTAACAAAGGCGGCAATGTTGTAGGAATTGCAAGACCATCAGGTGATATGATGAAATTTCAGGCGGTTGGATTATCTGATTTAAAACCTCTTATTGAGACACTTTCAGCAAGCCCTGAGATTATATATCTTGGAATAAAAAGCACTAATGTGACATCAGTTACAGCTGAAAGATATAAGCTTCCGCTGGGAGTCTATATTACAGATGTGATTATGGACTCGCCGGCTTTTGAGGCAGGACTTCAATGCGGTGATATTATTACTGCTTTGAATGGAAATAGTGTTTTGACAATTCAGTCATTTAGTGAGAAACTATATCGGTGTGTGAACGGTGAGAATATCACACTGACAGTCAAAAGAGCCGGACGCGATGAGTACAGGGAACTTAATTTTTCCGTTGTGCTTTCTGTGAGATAACGGTATGTTCCGGTGGATTTTTGTGAAAATAATGAGTAAATATTTTAAAGAAGGAATAGGTAAAAGAAAATGCGTTATATTGAGACTTTAAAAGATGGTGAAAGGATAAGTGAGGTATATCTTTGCAAGTCAAAATCGACTGCGACAACAAAAGCGGGTAAAGAGTATGAAAATGTTATGCTTATGGATAAGACAGGTCAGCTTGATTCTAAAATCTGGGACCCTAATTCAGGCGGAATAAGTGACTTCGATGCACTTGATTATGTTGCGGTTACAGGACAGGTTACAAGTTTCAATGGAGCATTACAGTTAAAGATTGACAGAATCAGAAAGGCTGACGAGGGTGAATATATTGAATCTGATTATATTCCAAGCAGCCGTTTTAATATTGATGATATGTATAAAGAGCTTCTTCAGTTTGCGGGAAGTATTAAAAATACATATATTTCATCACTCTTAAAAGCATTTTTTGTGGATGATGCGGACTTTATCAGAAAATTCAAGTCAGTTGCAGCCGGAAAGTCTGTTCATCACGGATTTGCAGGCGGACTTCTTGAGCACAGCCTTAGTGTGACAAGAATGTGTGATAAAATTGCATCAAATTATGATTTTCTTAACAGGGATCTGCTGGTTGCCTGTGGAATGCTTCACGACTGCGGTAAGGTCAGGGAACTTGCAGAATTTCCTAAAAATGATTATACGGATGAGGGGAATTTCCTCGGACATATTGTAATGGGATACGAGATGGTTACTCAGAAAATGAATCAGATAGAAGGATTTCCTGAAACATTGAAAGCGGAAATAGGTCATTGTATACTTGCACATCATCGTGAACTAGAGTATGGTTCGCCAAAAAAACCGGCAATAGCGGAGGCACTTGCTCTTGCATTTGCAGATGACTGTGATGCAAAAATGGAGACAATGCGTGAGGCACTTGAGGCGAAAGATACAAATGACTGGCTTGGATACAATAGATGGATTGATGCTAATATCAAGAGAACAATTGTGTAGATAAGAATTCATCTTATAGGAGAATTTATGTTAAAAAAAGACGATCAGGTTACGATTGAAATAGAAGATATAGGAACAGACGGTGCGGGAATAGGCAAAGCCGATGGTTATACACTTTTTGTAAAAGATGCGGTTATAGGTGATATTATAAAAGCCAAAGTTATTAAGGCAAAAAAGACATACGGATATGCAAGGCTCATGGAGATAATAACACCTTCTAAAGACAGGGTAGAACCTGTATGCCATGTTGCAAGGCAGTGTGGCGGATGTCAGATTCAGCAGATGTCGTACTCAGCACAGCTTAAATATAAACAGAAGCTTGTCCGTGACAATCTGGCAAGAATCGGTGGAATAACAGATTGTGAAGTTCTTCCTGTAATAGGAATGGAGAATCCGTTTAATTACCGCAACAAAGCACAGTATCCGGTCGGAAGAAATAAGGACGGAAAAGTCGTAATTGGTTTTTACGCAGGAAGAACACACAGTATTGTAGATTATACGCAGTGTGCAATCGGTGCACCTGAAAATGCACAGATTCTTGAGAAAATCCGTACATTTATCAATGAAAACAATATAAGCGTTTATGATGAGCAGTCCCACAAGGGGCTTATCCGTCATATTCTGATAAGAACAGGAAAACATACCGGTCAGATTATGGTTTGTCTTATTATAAACGGTAAAACGCTTCCGCATGCTGACAAGCTGGCAGATTGTTTAAAAGATATCAGCGGAATGTCATCAATTATGATTAACATTAATAAGGAAAGAACTAATGTTATTCTTGGCAGTGAATGTTCAGTAATATGGGGGAATTCCTATATCGAGGACAGTATCTGCGGGATTATGTTCAGAATTTCACCGCTCTCATTTTTTCAGGTCAATCCTGTGCAGACGGAAAAGCTTTATAGTAAAGCTCTTGAATATGCAGAACTTACGGGAAATGAGACGGTCTGGGATTTGTATTGCGGAATAGGAACAATATCGCTTCTTATGGCAACAAAGGCACGAAAGGTATACGGTGTCGAGATTGTTCCACAGGCGATAGAGGATGCAAAAAATAACGCACTCCGCAATTCTCTTAATAATGCTGAATTTTTTGTCGGCAAGGCAGAAGAGGTTGTGCCGCGTATTTATGATGAAGATATGAAAAAAGCGGAAAATGAGCCGGTTGATTCAAAAGAAAGTTCTGGATTGTCCGATTCTGCCTCCTTTGAGTCTGTAATGAGGATTAATCCTGATGTTGTGGTTGTTGACCCGCCTAGAAAGGGCTGCGATGAGACACTTCTTGATACGATTGTCAAAATGAATCCTAAGCGGATTGTGTACGTGAGCTGTGATTCGGCAACACTTGCACGCGACCTGAAATATCTTGCTGCTAACGGTTACGAGATAGATCGTGTTCAGCCTGTAGACCAATTCGCTCATACGGTGCATGTGGAGACTGTCGTTAAATTATCCCTCAAAAAAGATACACCGAAAATTGAGGTAACAATGGAGCCTGATGAAGAGAGTAATTACACACCAGAAGAAAAGGCTACTTATCAGAAGATTAAGGAGTATGTGAAGGACAAGTATGGTGTGAATGTGCATACTTCTTACATTGCACAGGTAAAACGGATGTGTGGTCTGGATATGGGCGAGAATTATAATAAGTCTAAGAAGGAGAATCCAGAAGTGAAGCAGTGTCAGCAGGAGAAGGTGGAGTATATTAAGGATGCGTTGAGACATTATGGACTGTTATAAAAAAATACTGTTGGTACCAAGTACCTTAAAGGAGGAAATTAATGAAAACTATATTATGGGGAAACTATAAAGGCGGTGTTGGAAAGACTACAAGCGTGTTCCAGGTCGCAACTTATTTTGCAGAGGCGGGAAAAAAAGTGTTGCTGGTTGATATGGACCCACAATGTTCGCTTAGTAATATTTGTTGCAATAGTAATAGTTGTTCGTTGAGTGATTACGAAGCAGAAAATGTTTTTAATTACATAGTAGAATTGTATATGAGATATATAAATTCAAAACAGGATATTGACTTTTCACTTTTGATGGGACAATTGAATAGTCCTATTCAAAATATATTAAAAGGTAAATGCGTGGAACTGAAAAATTCAATTTATAAGAATAATTTGTTTTTTATTCCATCAAGTATTAGCTTTGAAAATTGCAGGCTAAATGAGTTGGCACAAAGAATGGAAAAGAATATTTACAACATTTTTTTGTTACACTTATTGGTAAAAGATATTGAGCATTTAGATTTTGATTATCTATTTATTGATTGTCCACCAACAAGTAACATACTTATTCAAAGTGCTTTTTTGGAATCCGATTTTTATATTGTACCAACAATCGTAGATGGTATAAGTGCCAAAGGTGTAGCTGATTATATTTCAGAAATAGAAAAAACAAGGATGAAGTATACAATGAATGAGAAAATTGGAGGTATTTTAATAAATAAAGTTTTTGGAAATAAAGCACAGTTAATTGGTGTGTTTGAAACAATTTATAAAGAAAGAAGAGGAAATGCGGATAATCGGGATGAAATAATTACTTTGGATAAGAACATTGAACGCATTTCAAATGTAAATGCACTCATTTCGGATAATAAATATAAAGATTTTAGATACAGCAAGAGTATAAACGGGTTTGAAACAAAAAATATTTTTAAGTATTATATTGGGCATAGAGATAATAGGTCTAATGGTGAAAGCATACCTGTAAATACTACACGGGGTATTCAAACTTCTTCTTACAGAGAAATATCAGAAGCAATAATAAAAATATTGGAGGGTTAAAATGGGAAATATTCATGAAAATATAAAAAAGGATTTGTTATATTTATACAATGAGTTGTATTGTTTGAGTCAATGTGAATCAGCAGGAAATTTTTTTGATAAAAAATTCTTGAGAAGTCTAAAGTATAAGCCAGAAGAAGTTGAAGAGGTGCTTAGTTCAAGTGTCGATATATTGGATAAGAAAAAAACTGGAAACAATTCTGAAATTATTAGTAATATTCAAACAGTAGAGCAAGTAAGAAAGTATTTTGAAGATAATTTATTGGTTGTATGTCAACCTAATATTTCGGAAGAAGAGAAAAGTAGTGTTTTAAAAAAGGTAACATTAGAAGAAATAAAACATTTATATCAAATTGTTTTTGGAATTTCATTAGCAGATAAGTGTAAGAAAATAGATGCTGTGTATAGAATAAGAGATTTTTTTGAAAATGAAAAGCGTACGGTTGATTTAACAAAAAATTTATATTAGAGAATTCTAATTGTTGTTGGTTTATCAGTTGGGAGGCTGAGAAACTGTACAATATTAGTTCTAAGTGGAAAAGCTTGTAAGTATTGACACCGCTTCGGCCATGACGATAAATCAAGGGTTGAGGTGGTGTCATTTCTTATATTCATAAGTGTTAGAGAAGAAGGTTGAAAATACCTTCTTTTTTTGATGCTTAAAATTAAATTACGGAAGGAGATTCAGATTATGATTTATGGTTACGGAAGAGTTAGCACAAAGGGATAGGCAAAGGACGGGAACAGTCTGGAAGCACAGGAAAGGTTGATTAAGGAGCATGGAGCAGAGGTTATCTATATGGATTCTTTCACTGGTACGAAGATGACCAGACCAGAATTTGATAAGCTGCTGGAAGAATTAAAAGCTGGAGATACGCTGGTAGTGGCAAAACTGGATAGGTTTGCAAGGAGTGTATCACAGGCAAGTGACCTGATAACAAAGCTTATCGACGATGGGATTCGTGTGGATGTATGTAATCTTGGTATTCTGGATAATTCATCTATGAGTACTCTGATGCGGAATATCCTTCTCAGCTTCGCTCAGTTTGAGCGGGATATGATTGTGGAGCGTACACAGGAAGGTAAAGCGATTGCAAGGCAGAATCCTGATTTTCGGGAGGGGAGACCTAAGAAGTATAGCAGAACGCAGATAAATCATGCGTTGGAACTGTTGGAACACTATTCATACAGACAGGTGGAGGAAATGACTGGAATTAGTAAGAGTACACTGATAAGAGCCAGAAGAAAAGAAAAATCGCCAGTATAGGCAAAAAATTTATATATATTTTTGGAGCACTTGCTTCCATAATTGCAAAATTGAAAAAATAGTTCGATACCCGACGGTACTTATATAAGCCGTATGGGTAGTCAGAGCATGGCAGTTACAGTGGGGTGTGTTATAGAACTTTGGCAATACGCAGAAGTGTTTCACGCTTTTCATTTGGCATGTCTTTTACCGTATTGAGAAGTTCTTTTTCTAATGCAGAAGTTGGAGTGTGGTACTCATTTTCCAGTAGATAATCTATGGTTACATCTAAAGCATTACATATCTGGACGAGTAAGGTAAGGCTGACTTTGACCTTGTTTGTCTCTATGTTGCTGATGTGGCTGACATTTACGCCAGTTGCATTAGCCAAGTATTCTTGGGTTAAATGTTTATCGCATCTGATTTCTCTAATCCTTTGACCGATTAAGGAAAAATCAAGTTCTTTCATAAAATACACCTCTTTCCACTATTGATGCAATCTATAACATTGAGGATATGATAATTGACTGTGAGAAGAAGAAAGAAGCTGCAAAGCAGGATGTTCTCACAAAGGAAAATGTATTCAAGATGTTGTTGGTTTTCGATAAGATTTTTGATAAAATGAATGATGCAGACAAGCGTAAGTTACTTGAAAGCATGATAGCGGAGGTACACCTTCATCCAAAGGATACATGGCAGGAAGGTAAGAATCCGATAAAAGAGATAAGGTATGCATTTCCTGTAAGTCAAGAGGTCATGGATGCTTTGAGGGAAAATGGGTTCAACGGTATTTCTTCCGAGGCACAGGGGGCTATCGATGCTTTGCGCGGACAAACTACCGATTGGGGGGATGTGATCTACCGGAATGCAGTCAACCAACAGTATAACCTGAGCATTTCAGGAGGATCGGATAAGGCGACTTATTATTTTTCTGGCGGATATTACAATGAGCAGGGGACGACCCGTAAAACCGGTTTCGAACGCTACAACCTGACTTTGAAGACCGATTTCGATCTGGCTAAAAACCTGAAGGCCGGCGTTTCTCTTTTTTTGAACGACAGTAAGAAAAACGGTTATCTGACGGATGGGGATGCTTTTATCAATCCCGCCAATTATTCACGTAATGCCAATCCTTACTTGCAGCTGACTGATGAAAAAGGAGACTATATTTATGACCCTGATATCGAAGGATACAGTGGCCGTTATGTGAAATTCAATTACCTGGAAGAGGTGGACAATACGGATTATACGCTGAAAAATCGCTCTATAAAGCCTTTGTTTACTTTAGATTACAGGCTGACCGACTGGCTAAAACTACAAACCCAGTTTTCTATGCAGCTGGATCATACTGCGACAGAAAAGGTGGCGGCTAAAGAAACTTATTATGTTCGTAAATATCGCGAAAAAACAAGAGGGAACGATGGCAGTTATTTTTTGCCCGACGGAGGAATTATACAGAATTCTACCAAAGATATGAATCAATATCATTGGAAATTGCAAGGTGAGTTCAATCAGGTGTTCGGAGAAGTACATGCTGTCAATTATATGGCCGGTATAGAATTACGTCGCAGCAAGGTGACAGATCTGATGACCCGTGGATTCGGTTATGATCCGAATTCGTTGACTACGAAGCCTTTGGTATTTCCTGAAGGAAGTACCCAGATGGATAATGCCGAATTTGAACAGTATAGTAAATCGTTCACGGAGGACCGTTTCCTTTCTGTCTATATGACCGGTTCGTATACTTATAATAACCGTTACACTTTCTTTGGAAGTTTACGGTATGACGGTTCCAATATGTTCGGAGTAGACCGGAAGTACAAATACTTGCCTTTATGGGCTGTTTCCGGTGCCTGGAATATCAACCGGGAAGCATTTTTGAGCGATGCCGACTGGTTGTCCGATCTGAAACTGAGAGCTTCCTATGGGGTCCAGGGAAATGTCGATAAAGATACCTCTCCATTGGTTGTCGGGGAATGGGACAATACCCAGGTTTTACCGGACAATTCCGAGTCCAATATTATCGTATCGTCTCCCCCTAACCAATATTTGCGTTGGGAAAAAACCACCAACTGGAACGGGGGACTCGATGTGGCGGTGCTCGGTAACCGGATCGCGTTTACAGCCGATGTTTACAGACGGGTGAGTGATGATTTGATCGGTATGAGGAGCTTGCCGGGAGAGAACGGTTTCGATTATTCGACCATGAACTGGGCGAAATTGACCAACCGGGGATACGAATTATCTCTGTCTACAGTAAATGTGAAAACAAAGGATTTCCGGTGGGTGATGGATTTTAATCTGGCGCATAATAAGAGTAAGATCAATCGGCTGAATGTCAGGGATAATTCCTATGAACCTTCACGCGAAGGCTATTCTGTCGGTGCTGTATTTTCGCTGAAGACCGCAGGGCTGGATGAAAATGGATTGCAGATGTTTTATAATAAACAGGGGGAAAAGGTTTCTTTCAATGACTTTTTCGGTCTGGAATACGGTTATATGATGGGAGGCCTGATTCCTTTCCTGAAAAGTAACCTGAGTGCAGAAGAATATCGTAATTTATTTACCTACGAAGGTACGACCGAACCGAAATTTACCGGTGGCTGGATCAATCGGTTTTATTACAAGAATTTCGATTTGACCGTATCGGCTTCTTTTGTGTTGGATCAGACCGTGCAGGAACAACCTTTCTATAATCCGGTACAGACTTCACCGGGACAGAATTATTCCCGCCGGATGTCACAGATTTGGTCTCCGGATAATACCTCCGGTAAATATCCCCGTATCATGGGTACTTATACCGAAGGGGAGGAGAATTGGGCTTATCAGTGGCTCGGTATGCTCGATCCCGGTAATTCTTACCGGAAATACGACTACTGGTTCAAGAAGATGAGTTATATGCGCATCAATAGTATACGTTTAGGATATACTTTTCCCGAACGGCTTTTAGGACATATCGGTTTTTCCTCTGCACGCATCAGCTTTGAAGCCCGTAATCCTTTTGTGTTCGGTAGTAGCTATAAAGGTTATTTCGATCCGGAAACCTATGGGAATATTTATACCCAGCCGTTGGCGAAGACCTTTTCTTGTGGAATCGATTTGACATTTTAACTCTAAATATAAAAATATGAAACGAATATATATCCTATTGATCGCTGTCTTTTCACTGGGAATGGGAGGATGTAATTATGTCGATGTCGATCCTGTCGGAAAGGTGATTCCGGATGAAGTTTCGGAATATCGGGCCCTTCTGACTACGGCTTATAGTACCTATCCCCAATACCGCCGCTATCTGATGGTACGTTCCGATGAAGTATTTCCGGATTTGTATGGGTTGTCTTACGATAATTACATCGACTTGGCTACTTTGAATGATGAAAATCCGGATCCTTTAACCGAGACTTATCCCTGGACGGCTATGTATAATATGATTTTTTATGCCAATACGGTTATCGAAGGAGTGATGGAGGCCAGGGCGGATGTCACGACGGATTCCCGCGAGCAATTGCTGGCTGAAGCCTATTGTCTCCGGGCTTTTGTTCACTTCGATTTAATCAATCTGTATGCCAAATGGTATGATCCGGCTACTGCGGCAACAGATAAAGCCGTTCCGCTTTCTTTAAAGATCGATATCGGACAGTCGTTTATACCTACTACTGTGGAAAAGGTATATGAACAGGTGTTCGCCGATTTGCAGGAAGCGGAGAAATATATGCAGGTGGAGCAACAGACGGGTGCTTATCTGTACCGGTTTTCGAAGAAAGCGCTGAAAGCCTTCCAGGCCAGGGTATATCTTTATCATCAGGATTGGAAACAGGCTCAGGAGACAGCCGAAAGTCTGCTGGCGGCTTGTCCGCTGGAGGATCTGACGACTACCGAAGCCCAACCTTGGACTTATACGTCGAAAGAAGCGATACTTGCTTTGGAAACGGTATCCAGTACCGTAATGAAAGAAGATATGTACGTATTGGATAATATCAGCGGAAAATTTAATCAGATAAAAGAGGGAGATGAATATGTAGATGCCCGGCTGGGAAATTATTTGGTCGATAAATACGGAACCTGGTATTGTAATAAAGGAGGGAATAAGAATGAGAAGGTCACTTTCCGGAGTGCAGAGCTTTGGCTGATTGCTGCCGAAGCTGCTGCTCACCGCGAAGGACAACTGCCGGCAGCCAAAGAATATCTGTTGACCTTGCTTCAGAAGCGTCTGGCTGAAAGTTATTATAACGAACGGAAAGCAGAGATCGAAACCATGAATCAGGAACAATTGTTGGCCGATATCATGGAGGAAAGGGCCCGGGAACTGGTATTCGAAGGACATCGCTGGTTCGATCTTCGTAGAACAACCCGCCCGGAGGTTATAAAAAACTATATGGATGCCGATTGGAATTCGCTTACGGTTACGATCCGGCAGGACGATCCCAAGTATATTATTCCTTATCCGAAAGAAGCGATTCAGAATAATCCGGAATTGAATAATTAGGGTTGAGTTGAAACGGTAACAACGGATAAAACGGTAACAACAGTAAAAATGGTAAAGAAATACGGTTGTTACCGTTTTTTTTATAAAATAAAAAACTTTGATTTGGCAGGCAAGTCCTTTTTTCGTATTTTCGGGCGATCCTATATTTCAATATGACTGCAATTATTATTGAAGATGAAGCTTTGGCTGCCCGTGAATTGGAAAGTATTCTGAAAAAGTTGGCACCGGAAATAGAAATCGTTGCCCGTCAGGATTCTGTACGGGGAAGTGTACAATGGCTGAAAGAAAATCAGGTAGATTTGATTTTCAGCGATGTTCATTTGGGAGATGGACGTAGTTTCGATATTTTCGGACAAGTAGAGATCAAAGCTCCTGTCATTTTTATTACCGCTTATGATGAATATGCTTTGCAAGCTTTCAAGAGCCAGGGAATAGATTACATCCTGAAACCTTTTGACGAAGAGGAAATACTGCGGGCGTTGGAAAAAGTGCGGAATTGGTTTGCAAAAGAAAAGAAAGCACCCCGGACGGTCCGATTTCAGGAGCGCTTTTTGGTGCAGATCGGAACGAAGATCAAATCCGTACCGGTGGCAGAAGTCGCTTATTTTATGGCCGATGGAAAATACCTGATGTTATATACCCATGAAGGGGGAGGGTATATCCTCGATCAGACGATGGCTGCACTCGAAGAACGCCTGGATCCCCAAATCTTTTTTCGGATCAACCGGAAGTTTATAGTGAGCTTTTCTGCTATCAAAGAAATGATCCGTTATTCCAACAACCGCATAAAAATCGGTTTATCTCCTTTGCCTCCTGAAAATATAGAAGCTATCGTCAGTGCCGACCGCATTCGCGAGTTCCGGGACTGGTTGAACCGCTAAAAGTTATTCAGCGCCACAATAACAGAAAGATCCCGGATGAAAATTCATTATCCGGGATCTTTTTGTTATTGCTGGAAGGGAGATTATTTCCCATTGATTTCGTCCAGAATCTCCTGTATCTGTTCCTGGCAGCCGCCACAACCGGTTCCTGCGTTCGTCACTTCGCCTACTTCTTCAACGGTTTTTAATCCTTTTTCACGAATTGCATTTTCAATTTCTTCTCTGCTTACTTCAAAGCAGTGGCAAATAATTTCACTCATAGTCTTTCCATTTTATTGATTCATATTATTCTTTTATTTGCAAAAATAAAAGAATATCTGCAATGAATGTAAAGATTCCGATCTTATGTTTCTATGAGCCGATAGAGAAAATTTATTCTTTCATTCCTTCATAGAATACTTTCCAAAGCGGATCGTTCAAAGGAGGTTTTGCCGTGATGGTAATCATTTCCTGGCTCACCGGATGTTTGAAAGTGATCGAACGGGCGTGCAAATTGATCCCTCCTCCTTCGTTCGAACGGGGAAAACCATATTTCAGATCTCCTTTGATCGGACAACCGATCTTAGCCAATTGGCACCGGATTTGGTGATGCCGGCCCGTGTAAAGCTTCACTTCGAGCAGGTAATAACGTTGTGAACTTCCGAGTAGTTTGTATTCCAGGGTGGCTTCTTTGGCTCCGGCTTTGGGCTGGTTGTAAGCGTGCGATTTGTTTTTTTCCGGATCACGCATCAGATAGTGGGTGAGTACGGCATGATCCTCGGCCGGCAAATTGCCTACAATAGCCCAATAGATCTTGCTGATCTCCTTTTCGTGTTCCTGGAACATTTTATTCAGCCGGGTGAGGGCTTTACTGGTGCGTGCAAAAATCACTACACCGCTGACAGGACGATCCACCCGGTGGGGGATACCCAGATAAACCTCTCCCGGTTTGTTGTATTTCTTCTTGATATACGCCTTTACTTCTTCGCTCAAAGGGGTATCTCCGGTTTTATCTGCCTGTACAATATCCGAAATTTTCTTATTGACGGCGATGATATGATTATCTTCGTATAAAACTTCTAACATAAATAAAAGATATAAGTTAAAGGCTATAGGCTATAAGCTAGATGCAATAAGCTATAAGCTAAAGGCTATAGGCTAAAAGTAAATAAAAGATAGATAAACATTTTAGCTTTTAGCTTATAGCCTATAACTTTATTAGTATTGTTCTCTCTCATTCGGGAAATCACCGCTTTTTACGTCGGCGATATAATTGCCGACAGCACCGCTGATTTCTGCATATAGGTTATGATAGCGCCGTAAGAAGCGGGGAGAGAATTCCTGATTGATACCGAGCATATCGTGGATGACCAGGACTTGTCCGTCTACACCGCCACCGGCACCGATGCCGATGACGGGGATACTGACTTCTTGGGCGACTCTGGCTGCCAAAGCTGCCGGAATTTTCTCCAGCACGATGGCAAAACAACCTGCTTCTTCCAGGAGATGGGCATCGTGAACCAATTTTTCCGCTTCCTCTTCTTTTTTGGCGCGAATGGCATAGGTCCCGAATTTATGGATGCTCTGGGGGGTAAGTCCAAGATGGCCCATAACCGGAATTCCGGCCGACAGGATACGTTGGATAGATTCGAGAATTTCTTCTCCTCCTTCGAGTTTGATGGCGTCGGCAGCCGTTTCTTTCATGATACGGATGGCTGAGTTTAAGGCCTCTTTGCTATTTCCCTGATAACTACCGAAAGGCATGTCTACAACAACTAATGCCCGTTTTACTCCTCTGACTACCGAAGCGGCATGATAAATCATTTGGTCGAGGGTGATCGGTAAGGTTGTCTCATGGCCTGCCATTACATTGGAAGCCGAGTCGCCGACCAGGATAACATCTATACCTGCCTGATCGACGATACGGGCCATAGAATAGTCATATGAAGTAAGCATACTGATTTTCTCACCCTTGAGTTTCATCTCCGATAAAACATGGGTGGTTACCACTTTTACTGCTGATTGTGTTGACATGATTAATTTGATTTGTGACTTTAGAACTGGGATTTCCGATGGGAAAAGTCATCCGAATCGTCGTCCGTAAATCTGAAATTTATTTAAAGGTTCCGATTATCGTCTGAGAACCGGTCGTTTTTTGTCCCAATTTCACTTCTATTTGGGTACCCAGAGGAAGAAAAAGATCTACCCGCGAACCGAATTTGATAAAACCGGCGTGCTGATCCTGACGGGCCTGTCCTCCGACAGGAGCATAAGAGACAATACGTTTAGCCATAGCCCCTGCAATTTGACGCATCAGGACGGTCTTACCGTTATTACATTCGATAACGATGGTAGTCCGTTCGTTCTCGGTCGAGGATTTGGGTAGATAAGCCGCTGCAAAATTGCCTTTGTGGTATTTGAAATACTTGATCACACCGTTTACGGGAAACCAGTTGATATGTACATTGAAAATGTTCATAAAAATAGAGACTTGAAGACGGCGGTCTTTAAAATATTCCGGTTCTTCGGTTTCTTCAATCACGACGATTTTTCCATCGGCAGGGGCTAAGATCGTGTTGTCGTCTTGTATGATCACCCGGTTCGGAAAACGGAAAAAATTGACGACAAGAAGATACATAACCACCGTAATCCCCAGAATTGTATAGACAATAGAGGTATTATTGATGAAATAAAAAGATGCCAGATTAAGGATAATCAGCACGATTAAAATTTTCAATAACAGGATATATCCAGCTTTATGTATGGTCATATTTTTAACTTTAAATATTTATACGGTATCAGCTCGCAAAGGTATCAATTTTCGATTTAAAAGCTAATATCCCGAACGAATAAATTCGGTTTACTATAGGTCAGCAACCGAATTTAAAGGCGATATATACGAAGATTACAGGCAAAGCATACAAAATCGAATCCAATCGGTCCAATACCCCACCGTGACCTGGCATGATATGTCCCGAATCTTTGATCTCGATGCATCTTTTGAACATCGATTCTACGAGATCACCGAAACTACCGAATACAATGACAATGGCCGAGATAACGGTGGTATCGATATAAGACAAACCTTCGATATGGGGAGCGATAAGCAATCCGCCGACCAGTGTCGTGAGTCCGCCTCCGATGGTTCCTTCCCAGGATTTTTTAGGCGAAATACGGGGAAATAATTTATGCTTTCCGAATTTCGAACCGAATAAATAAGCAAAAGTGTCATTGAACCATACCAATAAGAAAGGAAAGAAGATAATATCCGGTTGCCACCTGCCCGTACACAAGTAGGGGAGGTAAATCAGCAAAGTAAAGGGCAGGGTGAAATAAAACAGAGCATAAATCCCGAAAGCCATATTCTGAAAAGCATGGGTACTCTTCCGGTACAATTCCCAAATCCCCATAAAGAATGTGGCACTGAAGAAAAACAGATAACCTTCTTTATAACCGAAATAGTTATGAATGAACCCTGAAATGAAAAGCAGGCTCCCGCTGAGGATACACATGGTACGGTTGACCCGGATATGAATCACCTCTGCCATATGGCTGAATTCAAGTAATCCGATAATGTTTATAATAAAAAAAAGTGCAAAAAAACAAAATGGATGTATATAAATACATGCTGTTAGTATCACCACAAATAGGAATCCGCTGATTGCCCGTTTACCGAAATTATTCACAATTGACTGATTTTATGATTGCTGCTGCTTTCCCTTTATCTTCTTTCTTAACCATGACTTCGATCGCTCCTATTTTAAAAGAGGAGTCTTTCTGATTCAGAATCACTGCTTCTACGTTGTTATCGTTAAGCAAACTTTTAACCAGCTCTGCCCGGTAGAGCTGGCCGGTTTCGAAAATAACTACCCAATCGTTCATAGCGATTTTATTTCATTTTCGACTGTTTTCTCTTCCTTCGTTTCTTCTTCTTCATCGTCTTTCCAGGGGCGTTTCCCTAAGATGCGTTCCAGATCGTCACTGAAAATAACTTCCCGTTCGAGCAATAACTCTGCAACCTGCCGATGTTGGTCCTGATGAGTTTTAAGTAATTCTTTGGCTCGGTTGTAAGCATTTTCAACCAGTTCTTTTACTTCACTGTCGATCAGTTCTGCGGTCTTTTCCGAATAAGGTTTGGTGAAACTGAAATCGCTTTGACCACTGGAATCGTAATAACTCAGATTACCGATCTTTTCGCTCATACCGAAAATGGTAACCATCGCATAGGCTTGTTTGGTAGCCCGTTCCAGGTCGTTTTGTGCTCCGGTAGAGATTTGACCGAAAGTGAGTTCTTCGGCAGCACGTCCTCCCAATACAGAACACATTTGATCCAGCAGTTGTTCTTTTGTCGTGATCTGACGTTCCTGCGGAAGATACCAGGCTGCTCCTAAAGCTTTACCCCGGGGTACGATAGTCACTTTTAACAGGGGATGGGCGTGTTCGAGCAACCAGGAGACGGTAGCATGGCCGGCTTCGTGATAAGCGATGGCTTTCTTTTCACTTACTTTTATTACTTTACTACGGTTTTCCAGCCCCCCGACAATCCGGTCGATTGCATCCAGAAAATCCTGTTTTTCAACTTCATTTTTGTCTTTACGGGCTGCAATCAAAGCTGCTTCGTTAGCGACATTGGCAATATCGGCTCCCGAGAAACCCGGCGTTTGCTTGGCCAGGAAAGGGATATCCACATCTCCGGCCAGTTTCAACGGTTTCAGGTGCACTTTGAAAATTTCTTCCCGGTCTTTCAATTCCGGCAGGTCGACATAGATTTGGCGGTCGAAACGTCCGGCACGAAGCAAGGCGCTGTCCAGAATGTCCGCCCGGTTGGTTGCAGCCAGAATAATCACCCCCGAATTGGTCTCGAAACCGTCCATCTCGGTCAGTAACTGGTTCAGCGTATTTTCCCGTTCATCGTTCGAGCCCATGTTGGGGTTTTTACCTCTGGCCCGACCGATGGCGTCTATTTCGTCGATAAAGATAATACAAGGCGCTTTTTCTTTGGCTTGTTTAAATAAATCCCGGACACGG
>OGGG01000886.1_pt1 | contig 28991 bp, 26 predicted proteins | sample 1571201 | NCBI WGS metagenome assembly OGGG01 (sample SAMEA2581946, study PRJEB24529) | metagenome | biome: Human gut stool | place: China | collected 2011 | reverse complement strand
ACCTTTGGGTTATGAGCCCAACGAGCTACCAACTGCTCCACTCCGCGATGTTATTGTTTTGTGGGTGCAAAGGTACGGCTTTTTATTTAATATGCAAATAAAATGCATGATATTTTTTAGTATAACTCTGATGAAATATTTAAAAAATTGATAATGAGTGTGTTTTCTCCTTTCTTTTTTTGACTGTTTATTAATTCCTATTTCTTATTAATAATGGCTCAAGCTTATCTGCTATCATGCGATAGGCTTCCAGAGTGATATGTAATCGGTCTTTTAGATAGAGTTCTTCTCTAAGTTTGCCATTAGTTCCATACATCATAGAAGTAATATCAAGAAGAGTGACGTTGGAACTGTTAAAAGAGAAAAATCATTTCATATTCTTCATGTTGTTAAATTGTGTAACCTATGGTAAAAATCTTTCTGTTGATTTGCATTATATCACTGTTTTGCGGGAGTATTTAATATCCGTTTTATCTGTTGGTGCAATATATAGAAAGCAGGTTCACCCATAGGACCATGCCCGCCGATTTCATAAAGATAAGTGTCTTCATGCCCGACAAGTTTCATCATCCGCCACATGTAAGCGTTTTCCTCATAACGTCCAAAAAGCTCTAACTCCCGATCACCGGTTATAAGTATCAAGGGGGGGGGCATCTTTTCTGACATGAAATAATGGGGCGAATTCATCGATAGTAGGTTGTAGATTATCAATACCATTCATTTTACGATAGGAAAAATGACTAATGACTTGGCCGCTAAAGGGAATCAGACCTGCAAGGGAATCTGCATCTATACTGTACTCTTTTAACCATTTTTTGTCTAATCCAATCATTGCAGTGAGGTAGCCGCCTGCCGAATGGCCGGAAACAAATATTTTCTTTTTGTTTCCTCCGTATTTTTCTACTTCTTTAAAAGTCCAGGCTATGGCTGCTGCCGCATCGCCTAAACATTCCGAGATTGTTACTTTGGGAAGTAAACGGTAGTTTACAGCTATCACTATCATGCCACTTTTCTTTAATTTGGTTGGAATGGACTTATTGCCACTAGTCAATCCTCCTCCATGAAACCATATTACAGTTGGGCAATCCTTTAGATTTTCAGGATAATAGATGTCTAACTTGCACCGTTCTTGAGCATATGCATCTTGCGATGTTGCATAGGTTAAATTTTCAATTGTCTTGTAGACGGTTTCCTGAGCGTTGGTAAAGGTGCATATGAGAACGCTCAAACATAAAAGTATTCTTTTCATTTTAATAAATAAAATATTGTATGTGATTATTAATCAGGGTTATTTGTTATTAATGAGATAAGGTTCTATTATTTTGGCAAATTCTTTATAAGCAAGTACGCTGGGATGAAGCCTGTCACTAATATAGAACTTTTCAGGTAAAGCTCCATTCTTGTCATATAGACATGATGTTATATCAACGTAGGTAACCTGGTGGCTGTCTTTGAAGTAGTCTTGTATCAGTTTGTTCACCTCTCTTTCCTTTGGAATCCAGTCGGGCATAGAAGGGGATGGATGAAAAGAAAGGAGAATAACCGGAACGCCAGGAAGATGAATATCCAATAAACGGCAGAAGCACTTAATGTCTTCGAAAACACGTTCGATGGATACGCCATTATAAAGATCATTCGCACCGCATAACAACACTATCTGTGCCGGTTTGTAGGCTACTACCAGGCGTTGATAGTGGTATAAATAGTCGCTGATCCATGAACCGCCATATGCACGATTTAAAACCCTATGATTGGGGAAATAACTGCCGGTATTTTTCCACATGCCCAATGAGGAACTGCCGATAAAAAGAATGCTTCCTGGTTTAGGAAAATCTTTCTCATCCATGCTGTAATAATTGTCCAGCTGTTCTTTATAGGCGTTTGCTCTGAAATACAAAGAATCTTGAGCGTTTGCTATGCTATACACAAACAGCAGAAAATAAATGATTGATATATTCTTTTTCATTCTCTTTAGCTTTTTGTAAATATTGGTAGCTCATCTAAGAATCTTCCAATGTTATTATTCTGTTCTTTTTAAAAGAAGTTGTTACGAATCTCTTTAGCAATGTAACGTCCTATCAATCGTTGCCCTTCTATATCCGGATGTACTCCATCCTTTAGATAGCGCCCACGGGTGTTGGAATTTTCGAAAAACTGACTAATACCGCTTTCGCCGTAACAATCAATAACCTGAACGGATAAAGCTTGACTGACTTGGCGCAACACTTCATTTCGTTTCCGATGCATTTCATTTTTTGCCTTGTCCCCGGTCTGTATAGGCAACCATACGAATACACGGCATTCCGGGAAGTTCTCAAGTATAGTTTGAATTGCCCATCTTGCCCCTCCTGCCATGGTCGTCACATTAACATCGTCCAGCGTTCTTGCTGATAATGCTTCTGCAACTCCATCAAGTTTTGTATCATTTGAGCCCATTGCAAAAACGAAAACATCGGGTGCGGGATAAACACCGTCCTTTACTTCTGAGATAAATTTCTGAATATGTACTTTGGATACATTATTATGTCTCATTTGCAATTCTTTCTTATCTTTTGTAGGCTTCCATCCATCTGAAATTCCGGCAAAGTTGTCACTGTTGTAATCTTGTGTATCAGGATGGCATGCAAAGGTAGACGAACCAACTGCAACATTATGGTGTGATGCAAATCCCAATAAATCGACTACGGTCTTTGACCATTGGTTGCCAGAGGTAGTGCTGCTGCCATCACAACCAAAGTTCAATTTGCTAAAATTTGTTGTTTGTGCTTGGACTATCAGGCATAGTCCCCATCCTAACATTAGAAATATAATTCTTTTCATGTTTTGTTTCTCTTAATAACCGTAATTATTAGCTCCTATTAATTTGTTCTCAGCAATTTCTGCAGTCGGAATTGCATATAGTAAGTTCTTTTTTGAGCGAATGGTAGAGCGGTTGGCTGAGCCGCAGACAATGAATTGTGTGTCGTTCATAACGTCTAAATATAGTCCCCACCGTAAAAGGTCAAATTTCCTATTGAATTCTTGGCAAAATTCCAAAGCACGTTCTTTCAGGACTAGACTTCTTGCCTCTATCTTATCGGTCACCTTATTTGTATATAGGGTTGTAGCTTTTGCCCGTTTTCTTATGACATCAATATCTTTCATTGCAGCTGTTATATCCCCCAATTCTACTTCTGCTTCAGCTCTGAGCAGGAATGCTTCTGCATAGCGAATTAAAATTACATCTTGTTCTGATTGTGACGCTTCTTTCTGTTTAAAGAAGGTTGGATTAGAGATATCACCTTTATACCATTTAGTCAGACATGGCACTCCGTATTTATATTCCGCGTTAAAATCAGGAACAAAAGCTTTTAGATTGTCCGGTAGACTCTCTGCATTATATTCGTCCGAGAGAGAGGGAAAAGAAACCCATTTTGTGGAGGTGTAGCTTGTTAGGAAGTAATGCCATACACCGTGCACAATACGGTCATCCTCTTTGTCAAATTGGGTATATAGATTAGGGGCCATATATATCCATGCGCCACTGCCACCGTAAGGAGCCGGAGTGTAATAGCTATGTAAACCTGATGTTTGAAAGTCTACGTCACTTACACTGGTTGCTCCCCATACAAATTCTTTGTTTTTCCTATTGTTACCACCCCAAAGGTTTAGATACCCTTCTACTAAATCAAAGTCAACACCTCTTCGTGCAATGACCATGTCGCAAAGCTCTTTTGCACGTTGATAACACTGCTGGGCATCTATGTTTTCAGCTCCTTCAACTGCATTGCAGGTATATTTTTTATCCACTCCCTTGATATCTACAATTATTTCTGTATTTCCTTTGCAGGTTAATGCGCTGGAACCCATAGTGCAATATACGCGTGCCAATAATAGTGCTGCAGCAGTTTTATCTGCATGCCCCCAAGCGCCGACATTGCCTTCTGATGTATAATACATGTATTCTAAGCAAGTTTCCAGGTCATTGACAATTGTGTTGTAGACTGCTTCTACGGAAGCTCTGGGACAATCTGTCTCTGCTTCCGAAGATAATCTCAATGGGACGGCACCATACATTCTTACCAGATGGAAATAAGCGAATGCCCGTAGAAAAAGCGTTTCACCATACAACTGCCTGACAGCGGATTCTGTCTGATAAGAATCTGTAGATTCCAGAGCTTCTTTAGCTTTGTTTGCCCGACTGATCATTCTATAAAAGACACTCCACAAATCATTGTTTGTATTATAGGCATAGTGTCCGGTGATATCGCCGCTACCTGCAGAACTGAGTACCCAAGCTGGAGCCCCACAATGATCGTTGTCGTAGTCCATCCAGGCCATATACGTCTGTTCCATACACCAGTTATCCCAAAAAGTCGCATAGATACCGGTTACTAGTTGTTCTGCTCCTTCTTCAGTCTGACCTAATTTCTCTGATGTGATAGAATAAGGGGTTTCTTCCAATGAACAGCTTGTTGCAAATGCTGCCATCGAGCATATCATTATCAATAGTATTTTCTTCATGATTCGTTTTTATTAATTAAAAAATAACATTAAGTCCCAAAGTAAAGCTTCTCTGCTGGGGATAGGCTCCAGAATCAATACCCCTTAAAGAAGGCGTGGAGCCAAAAGAATTAACCTCAGGGTCATATCCGCGGTATTTGGTGAAGGTCAACAAGTTATTGGCAACCACGTTGAACCGTACGCTATTTATGAACTGAAATGGTTTTCTAATTGTATATCCTATGGATAGAGTGCGTAATTTTAAATAAGAGCCGTCTTCTAGATATAATCTGGAAAAACGAATGTCACGTCCTGAATAATTGAATATCTTAGGGGCAATTCCGCTATTGGGATTTATGCTCCATGATTGTTCATATACGTAGTATGGAACGTTCTGGGTCTGTCCCAGGTTATAAAAACGTAATGAGTTCATATTGAATACGTCATTTCCTTCCACACCCTGAAAAAGAATGCTGAAATCGAAATTCTTCCAGGTCAGGTCCATATTGAATCCATAAAAATACTTGGGATTTGCATCTCCAATCCATGTTTGATCCTGGTCTGTGATAAAACCGTCTTCATCAAGATCTTTATATTTAAGTTCACCGATCCAGTCTCTACGAATTATTTCTTCTGTAGCCGCATCAGAACCGTTCACTGTGTAATCTGGATATTGGGTTTGGAATTGCTTACTATTAATGACTTCCTCGCGTGAGTTCCAGATACCGTCTGTGACAAAACCATAAAATGAACCGATAGAATGACCATCAGCAATAGCATACGGGCGCAAGCTGTTATAGATAGAGTTGGGGAACATCGGGTCTTTGCCAAAATCGCAAATCTCATTCTTGTTAAATGATATGTTGCCACCGAATGACAATGAAAAGTCTTTGTTTTGAATTGCTCTTACATTTAAGCTGGCTTCAAGTCCGCGATTGATAACAGAACCGCTATTGGAAAGTATCTGTAAGATGCCGGTGCTTGGGGGAACTTGCTTGTATTGCAACAGATCCGTGGTCTTTTTATAATAATAATCTACTTCCAATGATATCCGCTTTAATATATCCAATTCAATGCCTGCATCATGCTGCCAAGTAGTTTCCCATGTTAAATCCTTATTTCCTGGATTATATACATTCGTTGCATATCCATTTTCAACCGATGTGCCGAATGGATAATTGGCTGCAGCCATAATGGCAAAAGTTTGGTAAGAGCTGATGGCCTGGTTGCCGGAAGCTCCGTAGCTATAGCGAAGTTTTATATTATCAAAGATATGAGATACTCCTTTCATGAATTTCTCTTCTGACAGCCGATATGAGAAGCCGACAGAGGGGAAAAAGGCTGCGCGCTTGCCTTTGGCAAATTTACTGGAGACGTCATCACGTGCGGTAAAAGTCAGATAATATTTGCCTGCATAATTATAGGCAAGCCGTCCGATCAGTGAAAATAAACGTGAGTCCCCCTTGCCAGAGGTGGCTGATAGCATCTCACTTGCATCTTGAAGCAGCCAACCATTGGTAGCATCCGTACCGAAGCCTTGTACTGTAACTACTTTGTTATAGTTGCTGGACGCTTCCCAGGAGGTTCCTGCGGTTGCGCTTACATTATGTTTACCCCAAGTTTGGTTGAACATTAACAAATTGTCGAACACCAATGATGACCGCCAATTATCTCCACCGTATGATTTTCCGTTCACATATTTACCTTCGGCCATAGTTCTCGGCCAGTATTTATTGGCATCATTATGAGTATAGTTATATCCAAGAACAGTTCTGAAAATCAAGCCTTTTGTTAGCGTTATATTTAAATAGTTGGAAGTCCTAAAAGATATGTTTCGATTCTCGTTCAACGCATCAGCGTATCGAGTAGGCACTGCTACCATGCTATATTCATTATCCAAATCGTCTTGGGTTTGTGTTGCTGGATAAGTCAATGCTGAGCGGATAATGCCTTCCGTTCCGTTATTTTGGTTGTTTGTAGCAGTCTTGACAATACTTGAATTTGCAAATGAACCCGATATGGATGTACCTACTTTCAGCCAATCTTTCACTTGTCTATTCAAGTTTAGCTTTATGGTATAGCGTGTATAGTCCGAACCTTCAACGATACCTTCTTGGTTCAGATATCCTCCACTTATTATAGCATAATCGTATCCTTTGGTCTGTCCTGCAATATTTAAGTTGAGGTCATGTGTCACTCCTGTACGGAAAATCTGATCTTGCCAATAGTACGGATCGTTACTGAAGTCGTCAGGTCCTTGCAAATAAGTGCCTTCTGCATTCTCAACTCCGGGGAAAGGCAGGTCGGTTTGTTCCCAAGGGAAATTGGAAACTTCTTGGGTGTTGATGTAAGATTGATTCCTGTATGTTGCATAATCACGTGCTCCAAGTACCTTTATCTTTTTCACAGGATTGCTAATTGTTGTTTTATATGAAAATGAAATTTGGTCTTTAACATCTAGTCCGGTACCGCTTTTGGTGGTAATCAGGACTACGCCGTTGGCACCGCGAGAACCGTAAATGGCTGTTGACGAGGCATCCTTCAAGATTTCAATAGATGCGATGTCGCTAGGATTAAGCGAGGACAAGGCATTATTGTAAGTGGGCGAGCTCGAGTCAAAATTGATTGTGTCATCATTGCTGTCTGCGATGGGTACTCCGTCGATTACATACAAAGGTTCAGTAGAACCTTGAAATGAATTTGTACCTCGAATCTGGATGCTGATTCCTCCACCGGGAGCTCCATCGTTTGAAACCACGTTCACACCGGTCAGGCGCCCTTGTAGCCCCTTTTCTAGACTTACTGGGGAACTTTTTAGTAAATCTCCACTTTTTACTTGTGCCACAGCCCCGGTAAGATCGCTTTTTTTTACATAGCCATAACCAACGACAACTACTTCATCCAGCGTTTTGCTATCTTCATGCAAAACAATTTTCATATTTACAGTTGCCTTTACTGTTTGTTGCAAGAATCTGATGTAAGATATCGTCAGTGGAGTTCCTATTGGACAATTCAGTATAAACTGACCGTTGATATCGGTAATTGTACCATTACTGGTGCCTTTCTGTAATATATTGGCTCCAATTATGGGTTCTCCATTCTGGTCAACCACTACTCCTGCTATTTTTTGTTTTTGTTGTACTGTTTCTACAGTATGGGAGGAAGTTGCCCACGACAAAGAAGGGCTTCCGCAGAATAAAAGAGTTATAAAAACTCCTGCCATGAATACATTCTTCATATTTCTCAGATAATTTATTAGATTTATAAAGTTATTAAAAGTAAAACGTTGTTGTTTTAAAGAGAGTAAAATCTCTTTTTGCTCCATATCCTATCCATTCTCCATAACTAAAATCAATTTAAAGGTTGACACTCCATTTTATTTTTCGTAGCTCAAAACACTGGCGGGTATTGTTACCAACCTTTATACCCGCCACATGTTTGAATCTAAGAAAAACAGCACGAATTACAAATCCGCCGTTCTGTGGACAAAAGTAAGGAAACAATAACCTGAAGTACTCCTAATTTGTTTCTCAGTCTGTCCGGTTCGTATTTTTACCCAAACGGGAAGCGTTTTTACCCAAATGGGAAGTAGTTGTACTGTATGTATTTAAAGCAATTTCCTATCTTTGCATACAAACATATTCATCTTATTACCATATGAAGCATTTACTGACAGTCATATTTTGTATGATAGTCTATATCACACAGATTAATGCCCGGCTAACTTTTCAAACATTTGATGTAAAGTCTGGAATTTCAGATAACTATGTTATAGCTATGTTACGTGACCAATACGGGTTTATGTGGTTTGCGACACTTAATGGCTTAAATCGTTATGATGGCTATCAATGCAAGCAATATTGGGTTACTGATTCTGATACTTATAGTAATTGTTTTAATAATATATCGGAGGACGCATCAGGTACTATTTGGGTACGTACTCCCGATCAATATTTCTACTACAATAGAGAGTTGGATAAATTGGAAAGTAACATAGAAAAGCGGTTGAGACCACTGGGAATAAATGATAAAATAGAAATGATACATGTTGACTATGAGCAGAATTTATGGTGCATGACTGGGAATAAGCTATATTATTATGATTTTCAGGATAAAAAACTTCAGGAATTATCTTTTCCAGATAAAGAACTATCGCATATAGTTTCCAGACAATCGTATTCTTGCTTGTTATTTTCTAATGGAGAAATCGCACAAGTGGACTGGGAAACAAAAACTGTTCGGAAAATTGTTCAATTAGAACTTCCTCGCTCTGGAGAACATCGTATATATATGGATACCCGGCTTAGATTATGGATTTATACAATATATACCTCCAATCTACAGTGTTATGATATTCAAAATAGAAAGATGTTTGAGTTTCCTGGCAAAGAGACTATACAATCGGATATTGTAAAAGCTATCATAGATGATGGGAATGGTAATATCTGGATAGGTACCAATAGTAAAGGCATATACATCTTGAATGAACAGGCCGATAATCTCATGCACATTCATAGAGATTCAGGAACTCCTTTTTCCTTGTCGAGCAATCACATTAATAGTTTCTATAAAGATAATCAGGATATTCTGTGGGTTGGAACGACGAAGCAGGGGGTTGCGTTTACTGATTTGAATAATACCGCCTTTGAAATATGTAAAACTCCTGAGCAGGAAGATATCAGTTGTTTTCAAGAAGATAGGAATGGGAAACTGTGGCTTGGATTTGATGGAAAGGGATTGGCTTGCTATGACAGCAAACAAATAAACTATAAGTTGTTTAATACTCATAATAGTAATATTCCCTCTAATCTTATTATAGGTTCATATCTTGATTCCAAAGGCAAGATGTGGTTCGGTAGTTATGGGGGTGGCATATTTTATGAACAGAATGGAATCTTTTTCCCTTTTAAACAGACTTTGGAACCAATAGAGTATGTCCGGCATATTGCTGATGACAAATATGGGAATTTATGGGTTGGAACGTTTATGCACGGTCTGTATTGTATAGATAACGGAGGGAAAATAACGTCTTATACAAAAGAGAATTCATGTTTATACACCAATACTATTACAGACTTGGTCTATTCAAGTGACCATGCGATGTTATATATTGGTACTAGTACGGGATTATATGAGTTGAATACTCAAACACAGCAACTTGCTCCAGTGAAAGGGAATGATAATGAAGTGTCATTGATAAAAATGCATATTAGTTGCTTATACCGTGATCAACGGGGATTGTTGTGGATTGGAACCAGACATGGAATTCGAATTTATGATGAAAAAAGTAGAACGCTTACTCGTCTTTCTACAAATGATGGTGTATCTCATCCTTATATACGTGGTATTGTAGAAGACCATAATAAAAATATGTGGATAGCTACAGATTGTGGCATTACTCACATTATTGTGGTTGATGACCCTACTGCCCAAGAGCTGCAATATCGGTGTTATTCCTATTTTAATGAAGATGGTATTGGGGATATTACATTTAACAACTACTCAATTTATTGTAACCGGAAAGGCGAAGTTTTAATGGGAGGTACGGGAAAATATTTAAAGATAGACCCTAATCAGGCTTTGTATCATCCCAACCAACATAAAGTTATTTTTACCGGATTATATTTAGCCAATCAGCGTGTAGACGTAGAGAAAAAAGAGGGAAAACCAGTGATATTCGGCAAGTACATCAACCGCTATTACCTGCGCCACGCGCCCGCGCTGCTGCTGGGCATCCTTGCGCTGCTGATGGTGGACTATATCCAGCTGCTTGTGCCGCAGCTCTATCGTCTGGTCATCAACGGCGTCAACCTTGGACAGGTGGTGGTAAGGGGCGAGACGATGCCTTTTACGAAAGAGGTGCTGTTCCAGCACATCTGCCTGCCCATGATATGGATCGTGCTGTTCATGGTGGTGGGGCGCTTTTTGTGGCGCATCTGCTTCTTCGGCACCAGCATCCGGGTGCAGGCGGATCTGAGGGAGAAGATGTTCGACCACAGCCGCCGTCTGTCCCAGCAGTACTATCAGGTGAACAAGGTCGGCAACCTCATGAGCCTCTACACCAACGACCTCGACACCATCCAGGAGTGCTTCGGCGACGGCATCCTGATGTTCTTTGATGCATTGGTGCTGGGTCTGCTGGCCCTCTACCGGATGTGGTGCATGGACAGACGCATGACCATGCTGGCCCTCATCCCGGCAGCGTTCATGTTTGCCATCGGCACCGTGATGGGCAAGACCATGACCAAAACGTGGGAGAAGCGCCAGCAGGCGTTCTCTGACCTGTCCGACTTTGCGCAGGAGAACTTCTCCGGCATCGCGGTCATCAAGGCGTTTGTCAAGGAGCTCAAAGAGCTCATCGCTTTCCGCAAACTCAACAAAGACAACGAAGAGGTCAACGTGGAGTATACCCGCATCTCGGTATTGCTCGAAGTAATGGTGACGTTCTTTGTGGAGTCGGTCATCTGCGTCATCCTCGGCTACGGCGGCTATCTTGTCTACAAGGGCGATTTCAATGCGGGTCAGCTGGTGGAGTACATCGGCTATTTCGAGGCGATCGTCTGGCCCATCATGGCGATCTCGATGCTCATCGAAAAGACCTCCCGCGGCAAAGCCTCCCTCAACCGCATCACCGAGCTGCTGGACGCACCCATTGATGTGGCCGACCGCGCCGGTGTGCCGGACCTCGAAAACCCCAAGGGCGGCATTGAGTTCCGCGATTTGACCTTCCGCTACCCGGACGGCGAGTTCGATGTGCTGAAAAACATCTCCTTCACGATCCAGCCCGGCGAGAGCGTGGGCATCGTGGGCAAGACCGGCGCAGGCAAGACGGCGCTGGTCGATTTGCTCCTGCGCACTTATAACGTCCCCGACGGCACCCTTTTCGTGGACGGGAAGGACGTCAACGGCGTCTCCATCCACTCGGTGCGGCAGGCATGTGCCTATGTCCCGCAGGAGAACTTCCTCTTTTCGGATACCATCGCCCACAACATCGCCTTTGGCGTGGACGATGCTACCCCCGAGGACATTGAACGGGCAGCCAGCCTTGCTGACGTCCGGGATAACATTGTGGACTTCAAGGATGGCTACGAGACTGTCCTGGGCGAGCGCGGCGTCACCGTCTCGGGCGGTCAGAAGCAGCGCATCTCCATCGCCCGCGCCCTGCTGAAAGATGCGCCCATCCTGATCCTCGACGACTCGGTTTCGGCGGTGGATACCAGGACGGAAAAAATCATCCTCGATAACCTGAAAAAGAGCCGTGCAGGCAAGACGACTCTGCTCATCGCGCACCGCATCTCGACGGTGGAGGGACTGGACAAGATCATTTTCCTCGAGGACGGCAGAGTGGAGGCCGTCGGCCCTCACGACCGGCTCTATGCATCCTGCCCGGAGTACCACAAGATGGTCGATCTGCAGAAGCTTGAAGACGAAGTGGGAGGTGGCAACGCATGATGAGTCTGAATCCGCTTCTTCTCGTAGGCGGCGTCATCGGCACCGTGTCGGTGCTGCTGCTCATCGCCTACGCCTGCGTCAAAGACAAGAAAACGGCTATGGGCTTCGAGCGCAGCATGGCCGACGGCGAGATCCTGCGCCGCCTCTTCGGCTACGCCAAGCCCTACCTCAGGCAGTTCGTCGTCGTGGGCTTTCTCGTCCTCTTCTCCATCTCCTACGACATCGCGTCGCCCCTCATCGTGGGCTACATCGAAGAGCTTGTGGTGGGCGATTTCGAACTGAAAAGCCTCTACGTCAGTGTGGCCGTGTACGCGGGTGTGCTGGTCTTCTCGATGGCCAGCACCTATTTGCAGGCCGTCATTCTGCAGCGTGTGGGCCAGCGCATCATCTCCGATTTGCGCGAAGACCTTTTTACCCACATTGAAAGCCTCTCCCACGGCCAGCTGAACGACATCCCGGTGGGCAAGCTCGTCACCCGCGTGACCAACGACACCAACGCCATCTCGATGATGTTCACGAACCTCTTCGTCAACCTCACCAAGAACGCCTTCGTCATTTTGGGCATTCTGGTGGCGATGCTCTTCCTGAACTACGAGCTGACCCTGATGGTGCTCTGCTTCGTACCCTTCATCCTCCTGTTCACGGTCATCTTCCGCAAGTTCTCTCGCCGCGCTTACCGTAAGGTCAAGGACGCGACCACCGACATCAACACCTACCTCTCCGAGAATCTCTCCGGCATCAAAGTCACCCAGATCTTTGGCCGCGAGGACGAGAAGATGGAGGAGTTCCGCCAGAAGAGCCAGACCCTCGCCAAGGCCACGCAGGAGCAGATCTTCGTCTTCGGCGTCTTCCGTCCGCTGGTGTATATGCTGTATATCAGCTCGATCCTCTGCCTGTTCTATCTTGGCGGCATGGGCCATCTGAACCATGTCACCTTCCTTGGGCAGACCATTTCCAGCGGCACCATCGTCACCTTCTATATGTATATCTCCAAGTTCTTCACCCCCATCCAGAACCTCGCCGAGCAGTTCAACTGGCTGCAGTCGGCGCTGGCGTCGTCGGAGAAGGTCTTCTCCATCATGGACATCCAGCCCCAGATGGTGGACGCCCCCGATGCCGTTGAGCTGGACGAAGTGAAGGGCGACATCGAGTTCCGGGACGTCTGGTTCAGCTACATCCCCGGCGAGTGGGTGCTGCAGGGCGTTTCCTTCCATGTGGAGCCCCGCCAGACCGTGGCCTTCGTCGGCTCCACCGGCTCGGGCAAGAGCACCATCCTCTCCCTCATCTGCCGCAACTACGAGTTCCAGAAGGGCGAGATCTTGATCGACGGCATCGACATCCGCAAAATCAGGATCTCCTCTCTCCGCCGTCACTTCGGCCAGATGCTGCAGGACGTCTTCCTCTTCTCGGGTACCATCCGCAGCAACATCGTCCTCCGGGAGGAGAACATTCCCGACGAAGAGATCATGAAGGTCTGTCGGTATGTCAATGCCGACCACTTCATCAACAAACTCGAGCACGGCCTCGACGAAGAAGTCCGGGAGCGCGGCAATAACTTCTCAGCGGGCCAGCGCCAGCTGCTCAGCTTTGCCCGCACCATCCTGCATAAGCCCAGCGTCATGATCCTGGACGAGGCCACCGCCAACATCGACACTGAGACGGAGCTTCTGATTCAGGATTCGCTGGAAAAGATGCGCAGCGTCGGCACCATGCTCATCGTGGCACACCGCCTCTCCACCATCCAGCACGCAGATAACATCATCGTGCTGTCGCGCGGCAAGATCTTGGAGCAGGGGACTCACCAGCAGCTTCTCGCCGCACATGGCCGGTATTATCAGCTGTACACGCTGCAATACCACAAAGAACAGATGGATAAACAGTAAAGCAAAAGCAGGTGCATCCAGCGGATGCGCCTGCTTTTTTGGATAGGCTCAATATTGATACGGCACGATGTCCGGCTGGTCGGGGCGGTGCTCGCCGATGATTTTTTCCATCCAGATCATGTCGTACCAGCGCCCGAACTTATAGCCGCAGTTGTGGAAGGTACCGGCCAGCGTGAAGCCCAGATGTTCGTGGAACTGGGCGCTGTTTTTGGTGAGGTATTCGTCCTCCGCCTGCGGGTAGCCGATGCAGGCGTAGAGGTTGAGGACACCCATGGCCTTGAGCCGGTCGGCCAGCGCCTCATAGAGGGCGCGGCCCAGTCCGCCGCGTCTGGCGTCGTGGTCGAGGTAGATGGTCAGCTCTGCGGCCCAGTCGTAGGCCGCGCGGCCTACAAAAGCGTGGGCATAGGCGTAGCCCTCGATGCGGCCATCCCGCTCGATGACGAGATACGGGTACTTCTGCATGATGGCCCGCATCCGGTCCTCGAACTCGGCAAGCGACGGCACATCGTACTCGAAGGAGATGACCGTGTGCTCGACGTAGTAGGCGTAGATTTCCAGAATGCGGGGTGCGTCGGCCAATGTGGCGTTGCGGATCGTAATATCAGACATGGTTTTCAACTCCTGTGACCCTGGAAAGCAGGGCACTATTGTTTCCGAAAAGAAAAACTTTACTCAGTCAGGGTGGGCCTGACCGGCTTGCCAATGGCTCTCCCTTTGAGGAAAGACTTCCCCCGGCCGGGGGAAGATGTCGCGCAAGCGACAAAAAGGGGAATCTGGCGCGAAGCGCCTGAGAGGGCATCAGAACATCGTAATGATGAGCGCACACAGCGGCAAGAACACGATGCTGAGCAGGGTGGTCAGCACGACGCTGCCGGCGGCAAACTGCTCATCGTGGTGGAACTGGACGGCGAACACCGAGGTGATGGACGCGGCGGGGCAGCATTCCAGCAGCACGATGACCTGCGTGACCATGCCGTAGCGGAAGAGCCCCAGCGCGGCGAAAGCTGCAATGGTCAGCACCGGAATGAAAAGCATCCGGACCACGGTGAGCTTCCAGATGTGCTTGTCGGTGAGGGTGCGGTGCAGGTCGCCCGAGGCGATGAGCATACCGGTGATGAGCATGGAGAGGGGAGTGTTCATGTCGCCCAGAAGCTCCATGGGCTGGACGATGAGGTCGGGCAGCGGGATCTGGAGCAGGTAGATGGCAAGACCCACGACGATGGCGTAGATGGCCGGGCAGTGCAGCAGGCTCTGGGCGACCTTTTTGGGGTCGGAGCTGCCGCTGACCATGCTGTAGCCCACCGTCCAGAGCAGGAGATTGAACAGGGTAAAGAAGGCGCTGGCATAAAGCAGGCCCTCGGAGCCGAAGAGCGCCGAAATGAGGGGCAGGCCCATATAGCCCGCATTGGAGAAAACACAGGCGAACCGGAAGATGGGCGTCCGGCTGTCCCTGCTGCGGGCCGTGAACAGCAGGGTGATGACGAGGCCCAGCAGGATGGACAGGGTGCTCAGGGCGAACGCGGCCATGAGGTTGTGCAGAATTTCTGCGCTGAACTCCATGCGGTAGGAGTTGATGATCATGGCCGGGACGACGAGGTTGACCAGCAGGTTCGAGAGAGTCTGCTTGCCCTCGGGGCGGAGCAGGCCGGTCTTGGCACCAAGAGCCCCCAGCCCTATGAGGATGAACAGTTCCGCCACCTGCTGGGCGGTGATGACAGCAAGATCCATAATAAGCTCCCCTCCTTACAGGATGACGTTCTTGATGAGCAGCGAAACACTGCCGTCCTCGGCGTGGAGAAATTCCACCGCAGAATCCTCGGAGAGGATCTCGGTAGGGATCTTTACCTCGATGCCGCTGGCGGTGTGGATGCTACGGCTCTCCATCCGGCGGATGCGGGCGGGGGAGACAGTGACGGGCTGCTGGGCCTGCGCCGGCTCGAGGACGTCGCTTTTCTCCACATAGTCGTCGAAGGGGACAGCCGCCAGCGGGTATTCCTCAGCAAGCTGCCGGCGCACCTGCTCGACCGTCACCTTGTTGTCGTTGTCAGCGGCCTGATTGGCGATGAGCATGGCCACCTGTGCCTCCACGTGGGGCTCATCCTGATAGTTCTCCTGCACGGCCTGGACGGCAGCGTCCTGAATGGCCTGCAGCTTTTTCTTTTCCGGCTCGGCGGTGGTGTACTGGAAAACGACGGTGGAGAGATAAAACTCCTTGTGGCCGTCGATGTCGAACTTTTTCTCCAGCAGCTTCATGGAGTAGTCGGTCAGGTCCACCAGTGCGCCTTCCTCCACCTTGCCGCTCTGGGTGGGCAGGCAGGCCCGCTGCTGGATGATGGAGTTGACCGGCGCACCGTCCACGCTCTCGGTGTAGTGGGTGTAGCCGTTTTTATAGTTGAGCTTGAGGATGCCCAGCCACGGCTGGCCGTCCCGGGTGAAGTCCACCACAGCGAGGTCGGCCCCCGGAATGGTGGTATGAGCGTGCATATAGTCGAACAGGACGCCCGCGATGCGGCAGGACAGGTCGATAAAGTCCTTGTTCTGTTCCAGTTCGTACCGGAATGCCGAGTCCGGCAGGGGGCGGCACTGGCGGATGTCGTCGCTGGCAAGCAGCTTTTCGATGTGGTATTGCAGATAGGCCGTCTTTTCGGCTGTCATCTCCATGCAGCTGCCGCTGAGCACGGGGGCATCCAGCGTGGTATCCAGAACGTGGAGAATGGCCTGATGTACGATGATCTCCATAGGTGAACCTCTTTTTTGTATACAAGAAATCTCAAATCACCTGTCAGTATAACACAACCCGGCCCAAAAGGCGAGAATGACTTGAAGCTCTGTGGCAGAAATGTTATACTTGGCCCAGAAACACCTATTATATAGGGCAAAAGAAGGGAGACTCCGGTATGGAATTTCGGGAAAAGCCGATGCAGAACCTCATCCGCATCAAAGAGAAGGAGATCTGCAAGAATGTGCAGGCGCTTTTGCTGGACGGCGAAAGCATCGTGGGCGCATACAAGACGGTGCGCGATCAGGCCGTTTTTACGAGCCACCGCATTTTCATGGTGGATATGCAGGGCGTTACCGGCACCCGGCAGGAGATCTTCGTCCTGCCCTACCGGAAGATCGTCCACTTCGGCATCCAGACGGCAGGCTTCGGCGACCCATTGCAGACTTCGGAACTGACGGTCTGCTACGCCGACGAGCACGAGATGAAGTTCGGCTTCATCGGGCAGGAAGAGCTGCTGGCTGTGGCGCAGGCCATCAGCCGGTGCATCCTGTAAAATAAAAATGCAACAAAACGGGACAGCCCCGCTCTGAGATGTGCCAGAGCGGGGCTGTCCCGTTTTGCTGTGATGATGAATAATGAAGAATGGATGATGGCGTTTTCAGCAGGCGCGGCCAGCCTCGAGCATATAGCGCAGGAAGCCGGTGACATCAGCGGGGTCGCTCACGCTGATGCTGAAGCCCTTCTTGGGAGCGTCCAGGGTCTGGAAGATGGCGGAAGCCTCGTTGTCCTTCTTGAGGTCGCAGGTGGAGCCATTGTCCAGGTGCAGGATGACGCTGCCGCGGCTTGCGGCGACCTGTTTCATGAAGCGGTTTTTATCAAAATATTCGATGCGAAGCATAATAAATACCTCCGTGTTCGGTAAAGTGTGTAAGACTTCTGCAAAAGCCTTGTGGGTCGGGGTGCGGGCGGCATCGCGGCCTTGGAGCTGTGGGACAGTGCGCAAGACCCTTGGAAGCAAAGCTTCGTTGTGGGTTGTATCTGCCCCGTTTCAGTGCTATACTGAGCTTATCAGCTCCGATGAAATAATACCACGAAATCGGCACAAATGATAGAACAAAAACACATTCTTTATACAACAAAATCGGCTTTGATAAAAAACCTTCAATGTATTGGGGAAAGGAATTGGCGAATATGGCACTAAATATCAGCTCCAACATCGTCGCCAGCGAAAAGGGCAGGGAACTTGTGCAGCACGGCAGCGCGCTGTTTCCCATCGCCTGCTATGCCGAGGATCTGTCCAGCTATTCGGTGGCGTGGCACTGGCACGAAGAGTTTGAATATGTGCTCTGCACGAAGGGACCGCTCCATGTGGACGTCAACAAGACCCGCCTCACCTTGCAGACCGGGCAGGGAGTGTTTATCAACTCAGGCGTCCTCCACGCGGTGGAGCAGGCACCGGAAGGCACAGCCCTGCTCCACTCGGGCGTGTTCCATCCGCGCCTTGTGGGCGGCATGGATACCATCTTCTGGCAGAAGCTCATCCGCCCCATGACCCAGTCCGACGCCCCGCCATTTTTCCTTCTGGATGGGTTGGTGCCGTGGCAGAAACAGGTGCTGGACTGTCTGCACGAGAGCTGGAAGGCCGTGTCGGACGAACCCTTCGACTACGAGAACCGAGTGCGTTACTACCTCTCGCTGGCCCTGCGGCTGCTGAGCACCCAGTGCGTGGGCGGGCGGACGAAAGTCTCCCAGCAGGAGCAGATCGCCTCCGAGCGGATGAAGCAGATGCTCCGCTTCGTGGAGGAACACTACGCGGAAGAGCTGACAGTCCAGCTCATCGCGGGCAGCGTGGCCCTCAGCGAGAGCGCCTGTCTGCGCAGTTTTAGGCAGATGCTGGGCATCACGCCCATCCAGTACGTCAAGCAGTACCGGGTGGAAAAGGCTGCTGAGCTGCTTCGCTCCACCCGGCTCAAGACCGGCGAGATCGGCGCGGAGTGCGGCTTCACCGATGGCAGCTACTTTATCAAGATCTTCCGGGAGATAAAACACTGTACTCCCAAAGAATACCGTATGAAATTTTGTTGAGATGTGAAAAAAGGAGAAATCTACCCCGTGCAGCATACATTGACATCCGGCCCCATCACCGGCAGCATCCTGCTGGGCCTCTGCATCCTGATGGTGCAGGGCCTTGTAAACAGCTTCGGCATTGGTTACTATCTGGTGAAACATAGAAAGGAGACGCTATGAAAATCGAGCACATCGCCCTGTACGTCAACGACCTCGAGGCTGCAAAGGACTTCTTTGTGCGCTATTTTGACGCCGTGCCAAATGCGGGCTATCACAACCCGAGGACGGACTTCCGCTCCTACTTTCTCACTTTCGCGGACGGCGCACGCCTGGAGCTGATGAACAAACCTGGGATGCCCGACGAGCCGAAGCCTGCCGCCCGCACCGGATACGCGCACATCGCGTTCAGCGTCGGCAGTCGGGAGAAGGTGGATGCGCTGACGGCCCGCCTCAAGGCCGACGGCCTCGAAGTCCTCAGCGGCCCCCGCACCACCGGAGACGGCTATTACGAAAGCTGTGTCCTTGCGGTGGAAGGAAATCAGGTTGAAATAACAGTATGAAAGAACAAGATAGAGCGCGCCTCATGGAGGAACTGGAAGCTGGAAAAATTTCCGGTGTTCCCGTGGACGAGGCAGAAGTATATAAAAGACTTGGCGTAAATGAAGAATAAATAACACAAAAGAGCAGAGCCTGCGGTGCGAAACCGCAAGTCTCTGCTCTTTTTGTTCTGTATCTATCAGCGTTTCTGGGCCGAATATCGCACAGGGGCCGGGAAAAACTACAAAAAGCCCGAAATACACGACGAAAATATTGTATTGGTTGCGCAACGACCTGTGAAAGAAATGAGAAAACTAAAACTTTTTAGATAAAACTATTGACAATGGTGGCCTCGCGAGTATAATTGCCTTATCAAATCGTTCAAAACATTTAACTAAATGACGTGAACTGATTTGCCCGAACAAGATACGATAGTACAACACACATACACAAGATAAAAGGAGAAAATCACCATGACTTTTGAGGATATGAAGAAGATCGTCGTTGACACCCTGAACTGCGAGGAGGAGAAGGTCACGATGGAGGCCAGCCTGACCGAGGACCTCGAGGCCGACAGCCTGGACGCTGTGGAGCTGAACATGGCTCTGGAGGATGCTTTCGGCGTCTCCATCCCCGACGAGGAGCTGGCCAACATGAAGACCGTCGGCGACATCTTCAACTACCTGACTGCACACGCTGAGGCATAACGATGAACGACATCAGAGACCTGCTCCCGGGCCGGATGCGGGAGCGTACCTTCCAGCTCAAAGCCCGGAGGGACACCGGTGTGGCGTGGCATGAGCCGCAGTTTGTGGAATGCAAGCAGTGCGGCCGCCGTGCCACCCGCCAGATCTGGGCCAAGAGCCTCTTCGTCTGCCCCAACTGCGGCAATCACCAGCCCATCGGTGCGTACTACCGCCTGAGCCTTGTGCTGGACAGCGGCAGTTTCCGGGAGCTGGACGCAGAGCTGGCCCCGCAGGACGTGCTGGGATTTCCCGGCTACACCGACAAGCTCAGCGCCCAGACCCAGAAGACGGGCCTCAGCGAGGCCGCTGTCGCGGCAGTGGGCCGCATCGGCGGCGTGTCGGTGGTGGCCGCTGTGCTGGACAGCCGCTTCTTTATGGGCAGCATGAGCACGGCCGTGGGCGAGAAGATCACCCGCGCAATCGAGTACGCGGCGGCGAAAAAACTGCCGCTGGTCATCTTTTCGGCCAGCGGCGGCGCCCGGATGCAGGAGGGCATTTTCAGCCTGATGCAGATGGCCAAGACCAGCGCCGCCATCGAGCGCTTTTCGGCCAAGGGCGGGCTGTACATCAGTGTGTTGACCCACCCCACTACCGGCGGCGTTACCGCCAGCTTTGCCAGCCTTGGCGACATCATGCTGGCCGAGCCGGGCGCACTCATCGGTTTTGCAGGCCCCCGCGTCATCGAGCAGACCATCGGCGAGCGCCTGCCCGAGGGCTTCCAGCGCAGCGAGTTCCAGCTGGAACACGGCTTTGTAGACAAGGTCGTACCCCGCAGTGAGCTCCGCGCCACCCTCATCCAGCTGCTGCAGCTCCACGCAGGCGGGAGGAAAACAGAATGATAAAAGAACTTCTGGAGCAGCTTGCTCCTTTGGACGCCCAGATCGCTGCCCTGCGGGGCGGCGCACAGGACGAGGAGAGCCAGATGGCCGCCATCACGGCCCACGCTTCCGAGCTGGCCGAACTGGCTGTGGAGGAAGATGAGATCCTCCGCTGCTGCGGCCCGCTGACCGCCGAGGACCGGGTCTTTCTGGCCCGCCATCCCGAGCGCCCCCATATCGACGAGACCATCAACGCCCTGTTCACCGATTTCTTTGAGCAGTGCGGCGATCGTCAGTGCCGGGAGGACAGCGCCATCCTGGGCGGCATCGCCCGCTTCCACGGGATGCCTGTGACCGTCATCGGCCACCGCAAAGGTTCCACACTGGAAGAGAACATGGCCTGCAACTTCGGTATGCCGGGACCGGAGGGCTACCGCAAGGCCCTCCGTCTCATGAAGCAGGCCGAAAAGTTTGGCCGCCCCATCATCACCTTCATCGACACGCCGGGCGCATACCCCGGCAAGGAGGCCGAAGAGCGGGGACAGGGCGAGGCTATCGCCCGAAACCTGATGGAGATGAGCGGTCTGACGGTTCCCGTCATCGCTGTCGTCACCGGCGAGGGCTCTTCCGGCGGCGCACTGGCGCTGGGTGTGGCAAACCACATCCTCATGCTGGAAAATGCCGTCTACTCGGTGCTCAGCCCTGAGGGCTTCGCCAGCATCCTGTGGAAGGATTCCTCCCGCAGCGGCGAAGCCTGCGAGATCATGAAGCTGACCGCACAGGACCTCTACAAGGACGGCATCGTCGAGGAGATCATCCCGGAGCCTGTGGGCGGCGCACAGCGCAGCCACGCGGCCCTGTTTGCTGCCATGGATACGGCTCTGAAAAACCACCTCACCGCCCTCTGCAAGATGAGCGGCAAGGCATTGGCCGACCAGCGGTACAAAAAATTTCGTCAGATCGGAGAAGCGAAACGAGCATGAACGGTTTGCAGTTGATCGCCACCGGCGGAGCTCTGCCCGGCCGCACGGTCACCAATGAAGAGTTGAGCCGCACCGTGGACACCAGCGACGAGTGGATCACCACCCGCACCGGCATCCGCGCCCGCCACTGGTGTACGGAGGAAGAATCCGCCGCCACGCTGGCCATCGCGGCGGCAAAGCAGGCGCTGGAGCGCAGTGGTCTTTCGCCGCAGGATATTGCCTGCTGTGTCTGCGCGACCCTTTCGGCCCCTGACGCCACCCCAAGTGTGGCCTGTCAGGTGCAGCGGGCGCTGAATCTGCCCGAAAACCGCCCCGCGCTGGATGTCAACGCCGCCTGCTCGGGCTTCATCTACGGCACCGCCGTGGCCCGCGGCCTGATGGCGACGCTGGGTGGACGGTACGCGCTCGTGGTGGGCTGCGAAGCGTTGTCCCGCCTGATGGACCAGACCGACCGCTCCACCTGTGTGCTCTTCGGCGACGGTGCGGGCGCAGCGATCTTTGAACTGTGCGACGCACCGTTTGCGATCACGCTGGGCGCACGGGGCGACGAGGCTATCCACGCAGGAGGCCCCTGCCGCACCGGCTCGGCCCCCATCAGCATGGACGGGCGTGCCGTCTTCCGCTTTGCGGTGGACGCGCTGCCCCGCTGTCTGCACGCGGTACTGGACGAGACGCAGCTGGCACTGGACGATGTGGACTGGGTGGTCTGCCATCAGGCCAACAGCCGCATCATCGACCACTGTGTGAAAGCGCTCCACGCCGACGCCGCAAAGTTCTACAAGAACATGGACCGCCACGGCAACACCAGCGCGGCCAGCATTCCGGTGGCCCTCAACGAGATGGCTGAAGCCGGTCTGCTCAAAGCCGGGCAGAAGGTATCCTGCATCGGCTTCGGCGGCGGATTGACCTGGGGCGGGATGCTGGTGACGTATGAACCTCTCCGTCAGCGCTGATGCGCTGACACCTCCCCTATCGAGGGGAGGCCTTGGCAGGCCGGGCCACTTTGCACTGATTGCCGAAAGCTTTTTATGGCGCAAAAGAGCGGGCCTTGCTTACGAGGGCAGGAACTTCTGGACAAACGCACCTTGTCAAGCCGGTGCTGACCTGGACAACAGGGCACTACCGTTTCCGAAATACTGAGCTTTGCTCGTCCAGCGTGGACTTGACCGGCACGCCAGTGGCTCCCCTATCAGGGGAGCTGTCTGCGAAGCAGACTGAGAGGTTCTTCCCGGGTGAGCGCTCTAAAGTAAAACCTATCAATAGGACGATTTACATGAAATTACTCAACGAGATATTAGGCACGAAATACCCCATCATTCAGGGCGGAATGGCCAACATCGCCACCGGCGAGTTTGCCGCTGCCTGCTCCAACGCCGGTGCGCTGGGCCTTATCGGCGCAGGCGGCATGAACGCTGAGACGCTGCGGGAGAACATCCGCCGCTGCAAGGCGCTCACCGACAAGCCCTTTGGCGTCAACATCATGCTGATGCACCCTCAGGCCGACGAGTTTGCGAAGATCGTCGTGGAAGAGGGCGTCAAGGTCGTCACCACCGGCGCAGGCAACCCCGGCAAGTACGTCCCCATGTGGAAGGAAGCCGGTATCAAGGTCATCCCCGTGGTGGCGGCGGCCGTTCTGGCTAAGCACCTTGCCCCTCTGGGCGTGGATGCCGTCATCGCCGAAGGCACCGAGAGCGGCGGCCATGTGGGCGAGATGACCACCATGGCCCTCGTCCCCCAGGTGGTGGACGCTGTAGATGTCCCTGTCATCGCGGCGGGCGGCATCGCCGATGGCCGTCAGCTGGCCGCAGCCTTCGCACTGGGTGCCTGCGGCGTGCAGGTGGGTACCTGCCTGCTGGTCAGTGAGGAATGCCCCGTCCACGAGAACTACAAGGCTGCGCTTCTGCGCGCCAAGGACAGCGACACCATCGTCACCGGCCGCATCGGCGGTACCCCCGTCCGTGTGCTGAAAAACCGGATGAGCCGCGAGTATGTCCGGCAGGAAAAGGCCGGCGCCGACAAGATGGAGCTGGAAAAATACACGCTGGGCAGTCTGCGGCGGGCCGTCTTTGAGGGCGACACCGCCACCGGCAGTCTGATGGCCGGTCAGGTGGCCGGTATGCTCCACGAGGTGCGGCCTGTGGCTGACATCCTCGACGAGCTGTGGGAGAGCGGGAGGCAGCGGATGCATTCGCTGAGCGAGTTATGCTGACCCTCGCAGGCAAGCCGCTGGCCGTGCCTGTCTTACAGGGCGGCATGGGCGTGGGCGTTTCCCTCGGCGGGCTGGCCGGTGCGGTCGCGGCCTGCGGCGGCATGGGGTGCATCTCCACCGCCGACACAGGCTACCGCGAACCCGACTTTGCCCGCGACCCTTGCGCAGCAAATCTCCGTGCGCTGAAAAAAGAGATCGCCAAAGCGAAAGAGATCGCAGGCGGCGCGGGACTGGTGGCTATCAACGCGATGGTCGCCACCCAGAACTACGCCGACGCCGTCCGCACGGCTGTGGAGGCAGGCGTGGATGCCATCGTATCGGGTGCGGGCCTCCCGCTGGAGCTGCCCGGCCTGGTGGAAAAAGCGGATGTTGCGCTGGCACCCATCGTGTCCAGCGGACGTGCTGCAAAGCTCATCCTCCGCCGGTGGGCAAAAGCCTTCAACCGCACCGCCGACTTCGTAGTCATCGAGGGCTGCAAGGCCGGCGGGCACCTGGGCTTTTCGGAAGAAGAGCTTCTGGCCGGAAAATGCCAGACCCTCGACGAGATCCTGCCCGAAGTGCTGGCCGAGGTGAAGCCTTTCGAGGCTCAGTTCGGCCACGACATCCCGGTCTTCGTGGCCGGAGGTGTCTACACGGGAGAGGACATCGCCCACTATACCAGGATGGGTGCTGCGGGCGCACAGCTTGCCACCCGCTTCATCCCCACCTACGAGTGTGACGCCAGCCAGACCTATAAAGATGTCCTGCTGGCGGCCAAGCCCGAAGATGTGCGCATCATCCACAGCCCTGTGGGAATGCCGGGCCGTGCGCTGGCCACTCCGCTGGTGCAGAAGCTTGAACAGGGTCTGCGCTTCCCGCCGAAGCACTGCGCCCGCTGCCTCAAAGCCTGTGAGCCGGCCAAGGTGCCTTACTGCATCACCCACGCCCTCATCGAGGCCGTGAAGGGCAATGTGGAAGAGGGACTCTTCTTCTGCGGGGCCAACGTGGGCCGTCTCGACCGGATGCGCAGTGTCCGGGAGCTGATGGATGAACTGATGGATGATTGGAGGAAACACCAATGAAGCTTGCCATTCTGTATGCCGGTCAGGGCTCTCAGCACCCCGGCATGGGCAAAGACCTTTACGAGAGATACCCCGCGTTCCGGGAGGCGTTCAACGCCGCAGACCTTGACTTTGATCTGGAGAGCGTCTGCTTCGACGACCCGGAAGGCGTTTTGAATCTGACTCAGTACACCCAGCCCTGCATGGTGGCCTTCGCCGCCGGTGTCACGGCTGTCCTGAAGGAAAACGGCGTCAAGGCCGACGATCTGGCCGGTCTGTCGCTGGGCGAATACTCCGCGCTGGAAGCCGCCGGTGTCTTCACGGCCAAGCAGGCTGTGGAGCTGGCTGCCTTCCGCGGCAAGGCCATGGCCGACGCCGCCAAGGGCATCGAGTGCGGCATGACCGCTGTGATGAACCTTGACCGCGACGCACTGGCAAAGTGCTGCGAAGAGGCATCCGCTCTGGGCTGTGTCCAGATCTGCAATTACAACTGCCCGGGCCAGCTGGTCATCGGCGGCGAAAAAGCCGCCGTGGAAAAGGCCGCTGAGCTGGCAAAAGCCGCAGGCGCACGCCGCTGCATCCCGCTGAAGGTCAGCGGTCCCTTCCACACCAAGCTGATGCACCCCGCCGGTGACGCGCTGGCAAAGCGCTTTGAGTCTGAGCATTTTGGCGAGATGGAGACGCCTGTCCTCTTCAACTGCCTCGGCCGCGAAAAGGCAGACAGCGACAGCATCCCCGCTCTGCTGGAAAAGCAGGTGCAGAGCAGCGTCTACATGGAAGATACCCTCCGCCGTCTGGGCGAGCTGGGCGTCACCGACATTCTCGAAGTCGGCCCGGGCAAGGCCCTGAGCGGCTTCGTGAAAAAGACGCTGGGCGCAGACGTCCACTGCACCGCTGTCGAGACGGCAGAAGAGCTGGAAGCTTTCCTCACCAGCTGGAAGGAGGCACAGGCATGAGCGAAGAAAAGCTGACCCGTGCCGCCGTCGTCACCGGCGGAAGCCGGGGCATCGGCCGGGCTGTCTGTGTTGCGCTGGCAAAGCAGGGCTGCAACGTGGTGGTCAACTACTGCCACGGTGAGGCCGCTGCCGCCGAGACTGCCGCACTGTGCAAGGAGCTTGGCGTCGAGGCCGTCACCGTGCAGGCCGACGTCTCCACTGCCGAGGGCTGCAAGAAGCTGTTCGAAGAAGCAGTGAACGCCTTTGGCCGGGTGGATATTCTTGTCAACAACGCGGGCGTCACCCGCGACAACCTCATCCTCCGCCTTTCGGAGGAGGACTTCGACACCGTCCTGAACGCCAACCTCAAGGGTGCGTTCCTCTGCTGCAAGGAGGCCGCACGCCGGATGGTGCGCCAGCGCTATGGCCGCATCGTCAACCTGAGCAGCGTGGTGGGTCTGCGGGGCAACGCAGGCCAGACCAACTATTCCGCCAGCAAGGCGGGCCTCATCGGCCTGACCAAGAGCCTCGCCAAGGAGCTGGCCAGCCGGAACATCACCGTCAACGCGGTGGCCCCCGGCTACATCATGACCGAGATGACCCGCAACGCCGGTTATCGGGACGACATGGTCCCCATGAAGCGCCTGGGTACCCCTGAAGACGTGGCCGACGTGGTGGGCTTCCTGGCGAGCGAGGACAGCCGCTATGTCACTGGCATGATCGTGGATATCAACGGCGGCACGGTGATGCGCTGACTTTGTCTGAACGAGTGCGGGTCATCAACTGACATTGGGAGGTAAAATATATGAGCACGAAAAAGGAACCAAAGGAGCTGGCAAAGCAGTTCTATACCGTAATGTACCGGATGCGCCGCTTCGAGGAGGAGGTCTTTGAGTTCTATAAGCGGGGCCTGATGCCAGGCCTGGCGCACCTGTATCTGGGGGAGGAGGCGGTGGCCGCCGGGGCGTGTGTCGCTCTGCGTGAGGACGACTACATCGGCTCCACCCACCGCGGCCACGGCCACCTGGTGGCCAGAGGCGCCGATCTGGACCGGATGATGGCCGAGATCCTGGGAAAAAAGACCGGCTACTCCAAGGGCAAGGGCGGCTCCATGCACATCATGGCCATGGACAAGGGCATCCTGGGCGCCAACGGCATTGTGGGCGGCGAAATCCCCATCGCCACTGGCGCGGCCTACTCCGCCAAGCTCCGGGGCACCGAGCAGGTCACCCTGGCCTTTTTCGGCGACTCCGCGTCCAACGAGGGGACCTTCCATGAGTCCATCAACATGGCTGCCGCCTGGAACCTGCCCATCGTCTATATCATTGAGAACAATCTCTTCGGCATTTCGGTGGATATCCGCCGGGTGACCAAGGAGCACGACCTCTATAAGCGGGCCGAGGGCTATGGCATTCCGGGCGAGGCTGTGGACGGCAACGACGTCTATGCGGTGTACGAGGCCGTCTCCAGGGCGGTTGAGCGGGCCCGCAAGGGCGAGGGGCCCACCCTCATCGAGTGCAAGACCTACCGCTGGCAGGGCCACCACGTGGGCGACCCCGGCGAGTACCGCGCCCCTGAAGAGCTGGCCGCATGGAAGGCCCGCGAGCCCTTGGTGGTGCTGCAGGAGAAGGGACTGCTGAGCGACGGCGAGATTGAAGAGATCCGCGCCTCTGTGGAGAAGGAGATCGCCCAGGCCTGTAAGTTCGCCGAGGAGAGCGATTATCCCGACGTGTCCGAGGCCTACAAGGATGTGTTTGTAGATATCGCCGCATCTGTTTGATAATAAGGGAGGTTCAGATCATGAGAGAATTGATGGTGAGAGACGCCATCCGGGAGGCCCTGGACGAGGAGATGGCGCGGGATAATACCGTATTCCAGATGGGCGAGGACATCGGCGTCATCGGCGGCAACTTCAAGTGCACCGTGGGGTTGCGGGACAAGTATGGTGATCTGCGTGTAAAGGATACCCCCATCTCTGAGCAGGGGTTCGTGGGCATGGGCGTTGGCGCGGCCCTGACCGGCCTGCGCCCGGTGGTGGAGCTGATGTTCGCCGACTTCATGATGGTCTGCGGCGACCAGCTCTTCAACCAGATGGCCAAGATCACTTACATGTCCGGCGGCCAGTGCAACGTGCCCATGGTGGTGCGCCTGCCCCTGGGTGGCGGACGCTCCTCCGCGGCTCAGCACTCCCAGTCCATCCATGCCTGGGCCGCCCACATCCCCGGCGTCAAGGTGGTGGTCCCCTCCACCGCCGGCGAGTGCAAGGGGTTGCTCAAGACCGCCATCCGGGACAACGACCCCGTTATGTTCTTTGAGCACAAGATGCTCTACACCACCAAGTTCAACGATGTCCCGGAGGTGGAGGAGGATGTGTGCATCCCCTTCGGCCAGGCCCGCATCGTCACGGAGGGCGCCGATATCACCGTGGTCACCAACTCCATGATGACCATCAAGGCGGAGAAGGCGGTCCGGCAGCTACAGAAGGAGGGCATCAGCGCCGAGCTGATCGACCTGCGCACCATCGTGCCCCTGGACACCGAGACAATCATCAGGTCGGTGAAAAAGACGGGCAAGCTGCTGATCGTAGACGAGGGCCACCTCAGCTTCGGCATCACCGGCGAGATCGCCTCCCGGATCATGCCCGACGTGTTCTACGATCTGGACGCCCCCATCCAGCGGATGGGCACCGCCGACGTGCCCCTGCCCTTCAGCCCCGCGCTGGAGTTCCCGCTGATTCCCGACGAGAAGAAGATCGCGGCCAAGATCCGCGAGATGGTGTAAGGAGGCATCGCAATGGCTGAAGTCGTCATCATGCCTAAGCTGGGCTTCAACATGGACGAGGGCCAGTTGGTCAAGTGGCACAAGCAGGTGGGCGAGACGGTAAAGAAGGGCGAGGTGCTCTTTGAGATCAACACCTTCAAGCCCTCCCTGCCCGTGGAGGCCACCGAGGACGGCACCCTCCTGAAGATCATTCTGGAGGAGGGTGCCTTCGCCGAGGTGTTTACCCCCATCGCCGTGACCGGCGCACCGGGGGAGGATCCGGATGCCGCCCTGGCTTCCGCCGGACAGGGGCAGGCCGGGGGAAGCGCGCCCGCCGCCGCTCCTTCGGCCCCTGCC
>OGGG01000881.1_pt1 | contig 29116 bp, 20 predicted proteins | sample 1571201 | NCBI WGS metagenome assembly OGGG01 (sample SAMEA2581946, study PRJEB24529) | metagenome | biome: Human gut stool | place: China | collected 2011 | reverse complement strand
GATTACATTTATATGTAATATTATATTCTAGAATAGACATAGTTCGTACGGAACTCGCATGTGATATTTAATCTTTTTCGGGAATGATAAAAGTGCGATGAATAGGGCATGATCTAGCTCATTGGATTTCTTTTTTCTAATTCTTTTTGTTAGATTTGCACCTAGATTCGTATAATGCCAGAAATTCATAAGAAAGAAAGGGATATTTCTAAATAAATGACACGAGAATCACTTTCTATTCATGTTAATTAAATGGATATTTGTAGTCCAACTATGAATATAAAACACAAAAACGGATAAATTATATTATTAATTAAATAGCTATATCATGAAGAAAAAAAGCGTTTGGGCTTTAGCTTTAGCGGCGATGTTGATGTGGGTGGGAAAACCTGCGGTAGCGGCTGTGAATGAGGCTTTTGATCCAGTAGAGTATGTAAACCCGCTAATGGGTACGCAATCTTCTTTTGAGTTGTCTACAGGAAATACCTATCCGGCGATCGCTCGTCCGTGGGGTATGAATTTCTGGACTCCCCAGACAGGAAAGATGGGAGATGGATGGCAGTATGTATATACGGCTAACAAGATCCGTGGCTTTAAACAGACCCATCAGCCAAGCCCGTGGATCAATGATTACGGACAATTTGCAATCATGCCGGTGGTTGGTAAACCGGAATTCGACCAAGATAAACGTGCGAGCTGGTTCTCGCATAAAGGAGAGATCGCCAAGGCTTATTACTATAAGGTATATCTGGCGGAGCATGACGTGGTAACGGAATTAACGCCGACAGATCGTGCCGCTATGTTCCGTTTCACTTTCCCGGAAAACGAGCATTCTTATATCGTGGTGGATGCCTTGGATAAGGGGTCTTATATCAAGGTGATTCCGGAGGAGAATAAGATCATCGGTTATTCAACGAAGAATAGCGGTGGGGTTCCCGATAATTTCAAGAATTATTTTGTGATCGAGTTTGATAAGCCTTTCACATACGAGGCTACATTTGCCGACGCTTCTTTGAAAGAGGGTGCGAAGGAGCAAACGAGTGACCATGTAGGAGCCGTAATCGGTTTCAAGACGAAGAAGGGTGAAATCGTTCATGCGAAGGTGGCTTCCTCTTTTATTAGCTTCGATCAGGCCGCTATCAACATGAAGGAATTAGGTAACGATAACTTTGATACCTTGGTTCAGAAAGGTAAGGATGTTTGGAATGAGCATTTGAGCAAGATCGAGGTTGAGGGTGGAGATTTGGATCAATATCGTACGTTCTATTCTTGTTTCTATCGTTCATTGTTGTTCCCTCGTAAGTTCTATGAGATCAACGCTCAGGGCGAGGTGGTACACTACAGTCCGTATAATGGTGAGGTATTACCGGGTTATATGTTTACCGATACCGGATTCTGGGATACGTTCCGTAGTTTGTTCCCATTCTTGAACTTGATGTTCCCGTCGGTAAACAAGGAGATGCAAGAGGGCTTGATCAATACATATAAGGAAAGCGGTTTCTTCCCGGAATGGGCAAGTCCGGGTCACCGTGGTTGCATGGTCGGTAATAACTCGGCGTCTATCTTGGTAGACGCTTATATGAAGGGTGTGAAGGTTGACGATTTGGAGACTTTATATAAAGGTTTGATTCATGGTACGGAAAACGTTCACCCGAAGGTCTCTTCTACAGGACGTCTGGGTCATGAATATTATAATAAGTTAGGATATGTTCCTTACGACGTGAAGATCAACGAGAACGCCGCCCGTACATTGGAATATGCTTACAATGACTGGTGTATCTGGCAGATCGCTAAACAACTAGGCCGTCCGAAAAAGGAATTGGAATTATATGCCCGTCGTGCGTTGAACTATAAGAACCTGTACGACAAGGAAACCAAGTTGATGCGTGGCAAGAATGAGAATGGCGAGTTTATGGCTCCGTTCTCTCCGCTGAAATGGGGTGACGCTTTCACGGAAGGTAATAGCTGGCATTATTCATGGTCTGTATTCCACGATCCTCAGGGATTGATCGACTTGATGGGCGGTAAGGATTCATTTGTGATGATGCTTGACTCCGTATTTGCTGTACCGCCTTTGTTCGATGATAGCTACTACGGTGGTGTGATCCACGAGATCCGTGAGATGACCGTGATGAATATGGGTAACTACGCTCATGGTAACCAGCCGATCCAGCATATGATTTATTTATATAACTATGCGGGTCAACCTTGGAAGGCTCAATATTGGTTACGTCAAGTAATGAATAAGATGTATACTCCGGGTCCGGATGGTTATTGCGGTGATGAGGATAATGGCCAGACTTCCGCTTGGTATGTATTCTCAGCGTTAGGATTCTATCCGGTAGCTCCGGGTACGACCCAATATGTGTTGGGCGCTCCACTGTTCAAGAAGGCTACGATCCATTTTGAGAATGGAAACAACTTGGTGATCAATGCCCCGAACAACAGCGATAAGAATATCTATATCGAATCCATGACGTTCAACGGCAAGAACTACACTAAGAATTATCTGGATCATAACGATTTGTTTAAGGGTGGCGTGATCGACTTCAAGATGGGTGACAAGCCGAATATGAATCGTGGTATTAATCCGGAGGATATGCCTTACTCATTCTCCGTAAACGAGGAAGGGATCAATAAACTTTCCCCTATTTCTGTAAAACCTAGTAAAAAGAAGAAATAAGCAATTAAGATGAATTTCATTCATAAACCATTAATGTCAGGCATAGCGATATGCCTGACATTTTTCGCATACTCCTGTGCTACACCGGAGAAAACGGAAAACAAGACAGACTTTACCGCATATGTAGATCCTTATATCGGATCGGGAGAGCACGGACACGTATTTGTCGGGGCGAACGTTCCGTTTGGAGCTGTTCAAGTAGGTCCTCAGAATATTTTTAAGGGATGGGACTGGTGTTCCGGTTACCATTACTCCGATAGTATCATTATCGGATTTAGTCATACGCATTTGAGCGGAACCGGATGTTCTGATCTGGGGGATATCCTTCTGATGCCTTATACGGGCGAGGTACGTACCGCCCGTGGCGAGCAAGATAATATAGAGGGAGCCGCTTCTTCCTATTATAAACATGCCAACGAAGCTGTAGCTCCGGGATATTACTCTTTGCTGATGGATAATGGCGTAAAAGCGGAGTTGACGGCAACCGAGCGTGTAGCCTTACATCGTTATACGTATCCGTCGGGAAGCGAGCATCGCCTCTTGATCAACTTGAAGGAAGGTATCGGTGATAAAGCGTATGACACTTATTTGAAGAAGATTGATGAGTACACGATCGAGGGGTACCGTTTTTCCAAAGGTTGGAGCCCACGTCACAAAGTATTCTTTACGTTGAAATGTGATCAGCCGATCGAGTCTTTGGCTGTATTCAACGATGATGAGGCCGCGGGTAATGATGAGTTGACAGGCGAGTCCGTAAAGGGAGTGATTACCTTTAAGGGAGATGCCCCGACCGCCTTGGTAAAGGTCGCTATCTCTTCCGTAAGTTGCGAGAATGCCTTGGCTAACTTACGTGCGGAGCTTTCTCATTGGGATTTCGACGAGGTTCGTAACGAGGCTATCGATAAATGGAATGATCAATTATCTTGTATCTCCATCGATACGAAAGATGAGCGTGCCAAGAAGGTTTTCTATACCGCCATGTACCATGCGTTTATCGCTCCGACGTTGTATTGCGACGCGAATGGCGATTTCCGTGGCCATGACGATAAGGTGTATACGAACAATACTTGGAAGAACTATTCCACTTTCTCTCTATGGGATACGTATCGTACCTTGCATCCGTTGTTCACGATTATCAAGCCTCAATATGTGTCGGATTTGGTGAACTCGATGTTAAGCATTTACGACCAGCAAGAGAAATTACCGATCTGGCCGTTGATTGGTGGTGAGACGGATCAAATGCCGGGATATAGCGCTGTGCCTATTATTGCGGATGCCTATCTGAAAGGTTTTACCGGCTTTGACGCCGACCGTGCGTATCGTTATATGGTTGCTTCCTCTGTCTATGAGAAGCAAAACGGGGTGCCGTACGTGTTGGAAAAAGGCTATATCCCTTGTGATAAGGTACGTGAGGCTACTTCTATCGCGATGGAATACGCAGCCGATGATTGGGGTATCGCCTTGATGGCGAAAAAAATGGGCAAGACGGAGGATTACCAGAATTACTTGAAACGTGGTAAATATTATACGCAGTATTTTGATAAGGATATCAACTTTATCCGTCCGAAAATGAATGATGGCAACTGGCGTACGCCGTACGATCCGATCCAGTCCATACATAGCGTAGGCGATTTCTGTGAGGGAAATGGTTGGCATTATACATTCTTCGTGCCCCAGCATCCGGAAGGCTTGATCGAGTTGATGGGTGGCGACGCTCCGTTTATCTCGAAACTGGATTCTTTGTTCTTGGTGGAAGGTGAGTTAGGAGAGAACGCCTCTCCGGATATCAGTGGCTTGATCGGCATGTACGCCCATGGAAATGAGCCGAGCCATCATGTCACTTATCTTTATCCTTACGCCGGCGAGCAATGGAAGACAGCCGAGAAAGTTCGTTACATCCAAGATGTGTTCTATACCGACCAGCCGGAGGGCATCATCGGAAACGAGGATTGTGGCCAGATGTCCGCTTGGCATATCATGTCTGCCTTGGGATTTTACCAAGTAAATCCTTCCAATGGTGTGTTCGTGTTCGGTAGCCCATTATTCGATAAGGCTTCCGTTCATTTGCCGGAGGGTAAGACTTTCGAGGTCGTAGCCCAGAACAACAGCAAGGAGAATGTATATATCCAATCCGTGTTGCTAAATGGTAAACCTTATAACAATTCTTATATCCTGTATGATGATATCGTGAAGGGAGGGAATCTTACCTTTGTGATGGGAAGTACACCGAATAAGGAGTTCGGAGCTGCCCCGGAAAATCGTCCGAAGACGGCTGAGTAAATAGCTCCCTTACCAGTGAGCGGCTTGCTCAGTTACTAGTGAGACAACGTCTCACGGATTGCCGGGAAAGTACCCGGCTGAGAAGCAAAGAATAATTAACGAATTAATAATCGACAAAATGAAGACAAAGCTTAAAACTTCGATGGCCCTTTTGGCTTCCGCTTTCCTGTGGGTGTCATGCGCCGGTGGGGGAGGGACTTCTCCTTCGGCGATGGACCCGGTGGATTACGTGAATCCTTATATGGGAAACATCAGCCATTTATTGGTGCCTACTTTCCCGACCGTGCATTTGCCGAACAGTATGCTACGTGTATATCCGGAGCGTGCGGACTTCACGGGCGACCGTCTGGGCGGTTTGCCTATTATCGTGACAAACCATCGTGAGCGTTCCGCGTTCAATTTATGCCCTTATCAAGGTGACGAATCCGGCTTGCGACCCGTGATCGCTTATAGCTATGACCGGGAGAAGATCTTGCCGTACCGTTATCAGGTATATCTGGATAATGAGGAAATCGACGTGGACTTCGCCCCGTCCCATCAAAGTGCCGTATATTCGCTCACTTTCGAGAAAGAGGGACCGGCTTATCTGGTATTTAACAGCCGTAACGGACAGCTACAAGTAAATGGTAATTCCGTAAGCGGTTATCAATATATAGATAAGAAAACGAAAGTCTTTTTATATGCCGAGACGAACCAGAAGCCTGTGAAAGCGGGGGTATTGTCGAACGGCAGTGTCAACTATAACGAGACCTCCGTGGAAGGTACCAATGCCGCTATCGCCCTTTCCTTCGGGGAGGACGTGAAGAAACTTGGCGTTCGCTACGGTATCTCTTTTATCAGCGAGGAACAGGCGAAGAAGAATCTGGAGCGTGAGATCGCCGCTTACGACGTGGATGTGGTAGCGAAGATCGCCCGCAACGATTGGAACGACGCTTTAGGTAAAATACAAGTACAAGGCGGTACCAAGGATGAGAAGACCGTATTCTATACCTCTTTATATCGTTGCTACGAACGCCCGATTTGTTTGAGCGAGGACGGACATTATTACAGCGCTTTCGACGGAAAGATCCATGAGGATGGCGGACGGCCTTTCTATACGGACGACTGGATTTGGGATACCTACCGTGCTACGCATCCCCTGCGTGTCTTGATCGATAATGAGCGTGAGAACGATATCATCAACTCTTATCTCCTGATGGCGGAGCAGATGGGTACCGACTGGATGCCTACCTTCCCGGAGGTGACGGGAGATACACGCCGTATGAACTCAAACCATGCCGTCGCTACCGTGATCGACGCTTACCGCAAGGGCTTGCGTGGGTTTGAGCTGGAAAAGGCTTATATCGCTTGTAAGAAAGGTATCGAGGAAAAGACCTTGATCCCGTGGTCTGCCGCTCCCGCCGGTTGGTTGGACGATTTCTACAAGGAACATGGCTATATTCCCGCGTTGAGACCGGGAGAGAAAGAGACGGTGCCTAATGTATCCATTTGGGAAAAACGTCAGCCGATCGCCGTGACTTTAGGAACTTCGTATGATGAATGGTGCTTGTCCCAGATCGCTCAAGAATTGGGAAAGAAAGACGAGGCGGATTATTATTTGCGTCGCTCTTACAATTACCGGAACGTATTTAATCCGGAGACAGGTTTCTTCCATCCGAAAGATAAGGATGGCAAGTTTATCTATCCATTGGATTACCGTTATGATGGCGGTCTGGGTGCCCGTGATTATTACGATGAGAATAACGGATATATTTATCGTTGGGACGTACAGCATAATATCGGTGACTTGATCTCTTTGATCGGAGGCAATGAGGCGTTTACCTCTGCTTTGGATTCCATGTTCAATACGCCGCTGGGTATGTCTAAATGGCAATTCTATTCCACGCTTCCGGATCATACGGGTAACGTAGGTATGTTCTCTATGGCGAATGAGCCGAGCTTGCATATCCCGTACTTGTATAATTATGCGGGTAAGCCTTGGATGACGCAGAAACGTATCCGTACCTTATTGAATCAATGGTTCCGCAATGATTTGATGGGCGTACCGGGTGATGAGGACGGTGGTGGTATGTCCGCTTTCGTTGTTTTCAGCCAGATGGGATTCTATCCGGTGACTCCGGGTTCTCCTACCTATAATATCGGTAGCCCGATGTTTACCGACGTGAAAGTGGATATGGGTAACGGCAATACGTTCGAGATCCGTGCGAATAATGCGTCCGATGAGAATAAATACGTACAATCCGCTAAGTTGAACGGCGTAACCTTGAACCAGCCTTGGTTCAATCATAGCGATATCGCCGCTGGTGGTTTGTTAGAGTTAGAGATGGGGCCGAAAGCGAATAAGGAATGGGGATTGGGAACGCCTCCTCCTTCTGCCGCTCCGATGCCTAAGTAAATAAAAAAGCGTGTTGCGATTGTCGCAACACGCTTTTTTTATGCCAATACCTTAGCGATTAATTTCTTTAGTTCTTTTATATCAATGGGCTTCACTACATAATCCGTGAATTCACATTGTTTGGCGATCTCCTTTTCCCTTTCGAAAGCGAATGCCGTGAGTGCTATGATCGGAATGGTCTTGGATAAGGTGCGGATTCTGCGAGTTGCTTCGAATCCGTCCATAACCGGCATTTTTATGTCCATTAGGATTAGGTCCGGATGATATGTCTCGAACATATCGATAGCCTCTTGCCCGTTTAGCGCATGATAAAGTTGGTATTGCTTGCCAAACAAGGTTTCCAAAAGGAAATAATTCTCATAAACGTCCTCGGCGATTAAGATGGAATGATGCCTATCTGAACGGGGCGTTTCTTCGGATTGGACGAGGATGTCCGGTGAAAGCTCAATATCAGTCCGTTTTGTGTCCAAAGGCAGAGTGAACCAAAAAGTGGAACCCACCCCTTCTTCAGAGTCTACGCCGATTTTACCTCCTAATGCCTCGATAATGGTTCGGCTGATGGTTAATCCCAATCCCGTACCTTGCTGGAAAGTATCTACCTTGATGAATCGCTCGAATATACGTCTTTGGTTTTCCGCGGAGATACCGATACCTGTATCTTTCACGCAGACTCGGATAAAATCCCCTTCTATCTCATAATAAATCGTGATACTTCCTTTTGTGGTAAATTTGATAGCGTTATTCACGAAATTGGATATCACTTGCATAACCCTCCGCTCATCGGTTTTAACGATTACGGATGGGGAGTCGAGATCAAAGATCAGATCCACGTCTGAAGGCATCTTTATAGAGTCTGCCAATGCGATTTCGCCACATATATCCTTGATGTCCACTTCCTCGAAATGATAATCCATGGTTCCCGCCTCGATTTTAGAGAAATCAAGGATATCGTCGATCAGTTGCAGTAGCAAATCATTGTTTTTATGGATGATATCTAAATAAGATTGACGCTCTACCTCATCATCAATCTCGGCGATTATATTTGAGAACCCGACGATAGCGTTCAGCGGCGTGCGTATCTCATGACTCATATTCGCCAAGAACGCGGACTTCAATTTATCAGCTTCCTTTACCTTGATTAGCTCGATCTCCTTTTCCCGTTGCTGGGTTATATTGGAGGTGTAGCTTACGATCCTGTTAGGCGTTCCGTCATCGTTGAATTTATAGGAGCGTACATTGGAGTTGAACCAGAATGTTTTGCCATTGAGGATACGCCTGTAAGCCGCTACGAAGTTATTGATCTTCCCTTGCAGGAGAGGTTTGAACTGTTTATTATATACCCGGTCAAAATCATCCGGATGGATTGAGGATTTATAGTCTTCTTGATTCTTGAAGTTGTAATCATGAATCGCTTTTAGCCCCTCATTATTATTAATGTCTTCATTGAGGCCAAAATCTACGGTCAATTTATCATTCTCTACATCGTATTCCCAAAGAATGGAATCCCCGGTATCTACCGATACTTTTAGCCGGGCTAGGCTATTTTCGATTTGTTCCCGCTTGATATGATTCTCGGTATCGTCGAATACAATATAAATATAGCCGAATATATTATCAAGAGAGTCTTTTAATGTGACTCCTTTTACCAACAGATGCTTTGTTTTAGAATCATGATGACTATCGTAATAGCCGTTTTGAGAAGCAACCTTGAAATCATAATTAAGTGGAAAGAATATATCTTTTCCGTTTTTGAGGCTTTGGTTTACATATTTCGGGATATTAGGATTCTCGAACATATTCAGTCCCACGGCCTGCTCACGGGTAACACCAAAAATATCGAGATCCGCTTGGTTGATATCTACCAACACTCCATTCTCATCATAAAGTTCGGCGCCCCAAGGCATCTTGTCGAAAATGATCTTGAACTTCGTCTCGCTTTTCATGACTTGCATAGCCGTATGCTCTACTAGTCCTTGAACTTCCCCTCTTTCAATGGCTATGGAAAGGATATCAGCCAACATATGTAAGTTCTCGATATCTAAGGCACTCCAGTTCCGTTTCTTTTTTACAGAATCAAAGCCGATAAATCCGGATGGTTTGCCTTGCTTGAAAATAGGGATGACTAATAAGGATGAAACCTCTTGCAAAATCAGAAGATGCTGCTCACTCTTCGTCTCTTCCGGCATTTTAGAGACATCATGAATAACGATATCCATGCCCTTTTTGATACTGTCGTACCACCAAGGAATCTCGTCTTGCGGGAGTTGACGCAGTAAATCCTCTCGCATAGAGATAATGCCATCACAAGTAACTTCATTCGTAAAGTCAACAGTATGAGTTTGTTCGTCAAATGTTCCGATATATACCCGATCCACATCGAAAAATTGTAAGATGCGGAATAGCGCTTGGTCAATAACCGAGTTTTCTTTGGCTCCAAGAAGAAGTGACAATACATCCGACATCGTTTTTCGCAAATCAATCATATTGGCCAAAATCAAGTCGGTCTTTTCATCTTCTACATCGGTCTTCTTGTCTATAGCCTCATCAAGAAATGTTGTATTGGAATGAATGTTATTCATGATAAATTGAGTGTACTAAATTTATTCGAAAACAAATGTAAGTATAAACTTTGATTATTTTTTGTTTTAGTGTTTATTATATTATTATCGTGGCTTTAAAAATAATTTTGTACGTTTGTAAGTGGTTGAATTAAACTTGAAATCTATGGATAATAAAATCATATTGACGATAGGCCGCCAGTTCGGAAGCGGTGGCCGCGAGATCGGACAACGTTTGGCGAAGGAGTTGGGTATCGGTTACTATGATAAGGAACTGATTACCGTGGCGGCCCGTGAGAGTGGATTATGCGAGGATGTCTTCGAGAAGGCGGACGAACGTGCCTCCAGTGGTTTATCGTACGCTTTTACGATGGGGTACTCTTCTTTTATGGGAGGGATGTTTACGCCTTATAATGATATTTTGTCTAATGACGGTCTTTTTAAGATACAGAGTGACGCTATCCGTAAATTGGCGGAGACTGAGTCGTGTGTTTTGGTAGGGCGTTGCGCTGATTATATCCTCCGGGATGATCCGGCTTGTTTGAGCTTCTTTATCCATAGTTCAGTGGAGAGCCGAGTCCAAAAGACCGTGGAAAGGCATGGTGTGACAGTGGAAGAGGCGAAGAACATGATGGAGAAGACTGATAAATCCCGTGCGGCTTACTATAATTATTATACGAATAAGACATGGGGAATGGCCTCTTCTTATAATTTCTCGATCGATGTATCCGTATTAGGGATCGACGAGACCGTGGAATTTATGAAAAGCTTTATCGAGCGCAGATTGAATAAGCGTCCGCCTCATTTCGGATAAATCGTATTCTTGAGAAACCATTATTGAATAGAGATTAACCTATTAAAACTAAGAAAGTATGCGAAAACCTTTTATTACTGTTCGGCTGACCCATGGTATGTTGGGCGCCTTGTTAGTTTCCACCTGTGCTTGTTCGGGCACGAAGTGGACGGAGGTAGAGAAAGATTCTATCCGTATCGTTACCCAGCAAGAAGGAGCTGTATTAGGATATTCGGCCAATTCGGGGGTGAGACTTCTTGCCGTTGACGGATATGCCTTCAAAGATCTGAATCGGAACGGGCGGCTTGATCCGTATGAGGATTGGCGTCTTACGCCCGAGGAACGTGCCGTTGATTTGGCCGGACAGTATCTACAGAGGAAATCGCCGGATTGATGCTTTATAGCGCCCATCAATCTATCCCCGGTGCCTCGAAAGGGTTTGGAACTTCTACCTACAATGGCAAATCTTTTGATGAGAGTGGAGCCCAGCCATCCGATCTTTCCGATGCGCAGCGTAAATTCCTCACCGAGGATAATGTTCGTCATGTATTGGTTACGAGAGTACAAAGTCCAGAAGTGGCGGCTCGCTGGAATAATAATGTGCAAGCTTTAGTGGAGGGCATCGGTCACGGTATCCCAGCCAATAATAGTTCCGATCCTCGCCATGGTACGGCTGCGGATACAGAGTATAATTTTGGTAGCGGAGGACAGATCTCCTTATGGCCCGGTTCTTTAGGTTTGGCGGCTACTTTCCGTCCGGAAATGATGAGACGTTTTGGTGAGATCGCCTCTGCTGAATATCGGGCGTTAGGTATCGCTACTGCCTTGTCCCCGCAAGTGGATATGGCGACGGAGCCCCGCTGGAGCCGTGTGAGCGGTACGTTTGGAGAGGATCCGGACTTGGTTACGGATATGTCTCGTGCGTATGTGGACGGTTTTCAGACTTCAACCGGTGGGAAAGAGATTCGTGACGGTTGGGGCTATGAGAGCGTAAACGCCATGGTAAAACATTGGCCGGGGGGTGGACCGGGTGAGGCTGGACGTGATGCTCATCACGGTTATGGTAAATACGCTGTTTACCCCGGAAAGAATATCGAGGAACAAAAGAAGCCTTTTGTGGAAGGCGCCTTTAAATTGGATGGAGCTACCGGCAAAGCTTCTGCGGTGATGCCTTATTATACGATTTCTGTTGGACTGAATCCGGATGGTGCGGATATTGCGAATAGTTACAACCGTTATCTGATTACGGATCAATTACGTGAGAAATATGGATACGACGGTGTGGTTTGTACAGACTGGGGAATCACGGGTGATGAGACGGGCATAGAGACCTTCGCCGGAAAACCTTGGGGAGCGGAGGAGCTTTCTGTTGCCGAACGGCATTACCGTATTTTGATGGCTGGCGTAGATCAGTTTGGTGGTAATAACGATAAAGGCCCGGTATTGGAGGCTTATAAGATGGGTGTGGAAGAGATGGGAGAGCCCGCCATGCGTGAACGTTTCGAGACTTCTGCCGTACGTTTATTACTGAATATCTTTCGGACAGGATTATTTGAGAATCCCTATTTAGACCCTGCCGAATCCCAAAAGATCGTAGGGAATCCTGATTTTATGAAGGAGGCTTACGATGCCCAGCTCGCTTCTGTCGTGATGCTGAAAAATAAGGGAAACGCCTTACCTATGAGTAAGGAGATGAAGGTGTATATTCCGAAACGTTATTATCCGGCGGTAGTCGGTTTCTTCGGAACGACTAGCGAGGCTCATAGGGATGATCCGGTGAATTTGGATTTGGTTCGTAAGTATTTTACGGTCGTTGATAATCCCGATGAGGCGGATTTCGCTATCGTCTTTATGACGAGCCCGATCAGTGGTACGGGGTATGATAAATCCGATCGTGAGAAAGGAGGAAACGGTTATATGCCTATCAGTTTACAGTATAATGATTATACCGCTACCTATGCCCGTAACCCAAGTTTGGCGGGGGGAGATCCGTTTGAGAATTTCACGAACCGTTCTTATAAAGGTAAGTCCGTGAAAACAGCTAATAAGCAGGATATGCTTTCTGTTTTGGAGACAAAGGCTAAAATGAAAGGTAAGCCTGTAATCGTATCTTTGGAGATGGATAAGCCCACGATTATGTCCGAGTTCGAGGGTTCGGCGGATGCCATTTTGGTGAACTTCGGTGTACAAAACCAAGCGGTCTTGGATATCATCAGTGGAAAAGCCGAGCCTTCCGCTTTGTTGCCTTTGCAGATGCCGGCAGATATGCGTATCGTGGAGGAGCAATTCGAGGATGTTCCCCGGGATATGAAATGCTATACGGACAGCGAGGGCCATCTGTATGATTTCGCTTTTGGTATGAATTGGAAAGGCGTTATCGATGATGAGCGAGTGACTAAATATAAATAGGGTAAATTACATTTTTGTGTTTTTGTGGTTACGGTATCTATATATAATGCCTAAATTTGCATGGTAATATTATTAAGTGCAGACCATGAAAATTATGACATTGCAGGGAACGGACAAATTGTTATATGAACTTGTCGCGCCTTTGGTCATGAATCCAGCCATTTTGCGACAAAATAACAATTACCCTTTTAAAACATCTCGTAGCCACGTTTGGTATATAGCCTTTCATGAAACGGCTGTTGTTGGTTTTATGCCTGTAAAAAAAGGACATATCTATTACTCTATAGACAATTATTTCGTGAGTGGTGACGATCCTTCGGTATTGAGTGAACTTCTTGAAGAAGTCATAAAGGATTTTTCATCTCAAGCTTCACTTATGGCTGTTGTGCATAAACGTCATGTAAAAGTGTTCTCACAAAAAAAGTTCCAGACATGTGTTGAGTGGAAAAATTATGATAAAATGCATTATTTACCGGAGGTAGAGTCATGATGCGAAGAATGGATGTGTACGAGGCGACAGAGAAAAGATTGAAGATCATTTTTGATTATTTCGATTACGTATACGTCTCTTTTTCCGGCGGAAAGGATAGTGGTGTACTGTTGAATTTGTGTGTAGATTATATTCGTAGATACGCTCCGGGACGAAAACTAGGTGTATTTCATATGGATTATGAGGTTCAATACAGCCAGACGACCGAATATGTGGAAAAGGTTTATGCCGCTAATTCCGATATCCTTGATATTTATCATTGTTGTGTTCCTTTTAAAGTCCAGACATGTACATCTATGTTTCAACAATATTGGAGACCTTGGAGCGAGGAGTGCCGGGATATCTGGGTTCGAGAGATGCCCCATTCATGTCTCCGGGCGAAAGACTTTGACTTCTTCAAGGAGGACATGTGGGATTATGATTTTCAGAATATGTTCCCTTTTTGGTTGTATCAACGGAAAATGGGCCGGCGTATATGTTGCCTTGTTGGTATCCGTACCCAAGAGAGTTTTAATAGGTGGCGGGCCATACATAGTGATAAGAATTACAGAAAACTAGCTAATTATAAATGGACTCGCAGAATGAATTATTCTATATATAACGCATATCCTATTTATGATTGGAAAACTCAGGATATCTGGATAGCGAACGGAAAGTTCGGTTGGCCATATAATCATTTGTATGATTTGTATTATCAAGCAGGGGTGCCTTTGTCCCGGCAACGTGTGGCGAGCCCATTCATATCCCAAGCGATATCCACACTGTTCATTTACAAAGTTGTCGATCCCGACATGTGGGGGCGGATGGTTGGACGTGTAAACGGTGTTGGCTTTGCCGGTATATATGGGAATACCTCCGCTATGGGATGGAGGGCTATCAAGTGCCCAGCCGGGTTCTCTTGGGAGAAATATATGTATTTTCTCCTAAATACCTTACCCGAAGAAACTCGTGAGAACTATTTGAATAAGTTAAGAGTCAGCCGTAAATTCTGGAGAGAAAAAGGGGGATGCCTCAGTGAGGAGACAATCGCTAAGTTACGGGCGGCTAATATTCCTATCATTGTGGAAGAATGTACCGCTTACCATACGGATAAGAAACCAGTACGGATGGAGTATATCGATGATATCAATATACCCGAGTTTAAAGAAATCCCTACTTACAAACGTATGTGTGTTTGTATTTTGAAAAACGATCATACATGCAAGTATATGGGTTTTTCCCAGACAAAACGAGAGAGGGATATGAGAAAAGAAGTAATGGACAAATATAATTTTTATAAGCATGGGAAACTTTGTTAGTCCGGCATATGGTGTTAGGGCTGTCCCTATAGAAAAAATTGTAGCCAACAGCTATAACCCTAATATCATGGCACCACCGGAAATGCGATTATTGGAACTTTCCATTTGGGAGGATGGCTATACGATGCCTTGCGTCTGTTATTATCTTGAAGAGGATGATTTATATGAGATAGTAGATGGTTATCATCGTTATCTGGTTATGAAGCAATCTCAAAGGATTTATGATCGTGAGAAAGGAATGTTGCCTGTAACGGTGATTGAGAAAGATATTTCAAACCGAATGGCTTCAACCATTCGCCATAACAGGGCTCGAGGGATGCACAACTTGGAACTTATGACGGAGATTGTTACGGAGTTGGTCAAATCTGGGATGTCTGATAAGTGGATCATGCGTAATATTGGAATGGATAAAAATGAGTTACTTCGGTTCAAGCAGATTTCGGGATTAGCTGAATTATTCCGGGATAAAGAATTCGGTTGGTCTGATGACTGGTCGGAAGAAGATTAAGCTTTTTACATTTCTCAATATGTTGAGGAGCAATTTGTTTGTTCGCCGATATATCGAGTATATAATGTTCTTTCCCTTCCAACTCAGAGTCTGTCCAAAGCTCGATAACCGAATTGCCTTTTGCCCGTAACCCTCCCATAATGGCGCTTTGCCCGAATCGTTCTCTCAATATGTCTTGCAACTCAAACAAGCAGGGAGCCTGTTTGGGCAAATTGGTTTTCACTACGGTTTGCGGAGTGATTGTAAAATTCTTCGCATCCGTTACTTGTCCCCAAGAACATACCACCACTAACAGCAGCGACAACATGATATTGATTTTTCTGACGGTAAAGCACATAACTTCTTTTATTTAAGATATTGTATCAAGGCATCGCATTGTTCCATATATCCTTGCAACGTATCTGCCATTTGCGGCATTTCAGGAAGCAGTTCACCACATATCCGTTTGATGCCGGGTAGTTCCATCAATCCGGGAAAGCCTTTTCGTATCCATTCTTTCTTAGAGGGATAATCGTCCGGAAGATTAGTGTATAGCATTTGGTAGTAGCTGATGGATAATGCGATTTGTTGTATCTGTTTTGTCTCTCCTTCGGGGTATTGTTCCAGTTTGTTGATAGCTTCCGTAAACAGGGATCGCTGCATTTCGATGGTAGCCGGATAATCACCCAACAATACAAGTGTCTGTAACAAATAAATACGGCAAGTAGCAAGTTCCTGCTCAGTTAACGGCAGTCCGCTCAGGTACTCAAGCCCCTCTTTGACCTCAAGGAGAGAGAGCAGGCGTTCCGGTGGCAATGTGCCCGGTTCTTGTGCCTTCAGCCATTGGTGGCAAGCGAAACTGACCACGCAACGGTGGAGCAGGCGTGACGGATCATTTTCATCTCCTGTAAGGGAGGCATAACGGTCGGCTTCCGCAAAATCATGCTTTTCTATAAGCTTGTACATTATGCGTTTACAAAATTCTGGAAATAGAGATTCCTGTTTCTCTTTCCACTGGTTGTACGGGGTCTCCCAACCGGCAAGGAAAGACATTTCCTCTTCTTCAAAATCGAAATCCATCTCTTTCCCATAGGCTCCTGCCACTTCAAACGCTTCGGGAACTGCCAGCAGCCGGAGCAACGCTTGGATTCTTTCCGGTTCGGGTGCATTGTCATCGTCCAAACCTTCCACTACGCAAAGTAGCGGAAAGAACGCGTACCAATGTCCCAGCGTATCGGCTCCTCTTTTATCCCCTTCGGCAAGTGCCTTAGAAGCTAAGGGAACAATTTGTTCCGCCAATTCCAAAGGGGCTAGTAGCCGAAGTTCCGCCTTTGCCGATACAGGAAGAACACCCATCTCAAGCAGCTTTTTCCATAACGCAGTCCCTGCGGTGACACAACACTTTCCGGAACAACCGTCCACATAAGTACCATCTTTCAAGAAACCGCCCTCTATGGCAAGCCGCCTCGCCTCGCTACGCTCCGGCTCAGGCAATTGCTCCGGAGGCAAAAGAGAGAGATAACCGAGTTGTTCCAGTTCATCACGAACCCGTAATACCGTGTACCCGCAGTCCAGTTGATTCTGGATTTGGTAAAGACTATAACAAATACTTTGTGCCAAAGGTGGAACAGGAGAGGCGGTCGCTGTTGTTATCACGGAATATTCCACCAAACTTTCTATAGCATGCATTGACATAATTGCAGTGATTTATAAGGATTAATATGAGTCCTATTGGTTGATAAATTGAAAACCAGAGATAGAAACTATAAGTTTGAATTACCTAATTACAAGATTTACAGATTTAATACCACTACGTTTATCGTAAGCAAAGTTACAGATATTTATTATTTGACCGATGATTTTTGCAAAGAATTTGCATTGCAACAAGGAAAAGACTAACATACCGTGATAATTATACTGATAACCTATGGTTTTATATGAATGTTATTGGCTATTGTACCCGATGAAATTGGTGGCAAATCTTCAAGGCATCTTATACATTATCCATCCGAATGACGGAAAAATTGAGGGGAAACATAGAAGTGGAACCTGAAGGTGTACAGTTATACTAATTTTTTGTACATTTGCCCCCGACTTTTCACATAGGGGTGCCCGAGTCATACGGGCTGAGATTATACCCATCGAACCTGATCCGGGTAATGCCGGCGAAGGGAAAATAAGGTAGAACTAGGAAATAAAGGGGGCGTTACCTCTATGTGCTCCCTGATGTTTAAACTTTAATTAGTTATTAAGATGGAACAGATTGTTTCAAGTGGAATCATTGACTCTTACTTCGAGAAGTTGAAGAGCAACTTGTCTGTGGATGTAGCGATCGTGGGAGGGGGACCTTCCGGTATCGTGGCCGCTTATTTCTTGGCGAAAGCCGGTAAGAAGGTGGCGTTGTTTGATCGTAAGCTGGCTCCCGGTGGAGGTATGTGGGGCGGCGCTATGATGTTCAACGATATCGTGGTGCAGGAAGAGGCTATGCCGATTATCAAGGAATTGGGCGTAAGCTATAAGGAAGGTGCTAATGGTACGTATATCATGGATTCGGTACATACCACTTCTGCTTTGATTTATCAGGCGACGAAGGCGGGCGCTACGATCTTTAACTGCTATTCGGTAGAGGACGTGGTGTTTCATAACGATGCCGTAGCCGGTGTGGTAGTGAACTGGGCTCCGGTAATCCGTGAAGGGATGCACGTGGATCCGTTGACGATCATGGCTAAGGCTGTCTTGGAAGGTACGGGGCATGATTGCGAGATTGCCCGTGTGGTAGCCCGTAAGAATGATATCCAATTGAATACACCGACCGGAGGCGTGATCGGCGAGCGTTCCTTGAATGTGGAGCTGGGTGAGCAGACGACGGTGGAGAACACGAAGGAGATCTACCCGGGATTATTCGTTTCCGGTATGGCCGCTAACGGCGTAAGCGGTAGCTTCCGTATGGGACCGATCTTTGGCGGCATGCTGATGAGCGGCAAGAAGGCTGCTGAGTTGATCTGCGAAAAACTTGGGAATTGAAAATTGAAAATTGAGAATTGAGAATTGAAAATTATAGATTGTTGTATCTTTAATTTTCAATTCTCAATTCCCAACGGTTTTTCCTTGTCTCAAGAATAAGAATCCCGTTATGATCAACGCCGTGGATAATCCCGTATAGAATACGGAAATGAAAGAATTCGGCAGTAAATGGAACGTGCGGATCGTGATCCCGAAAGCGATCATGAAGATCATGATAATCCAACCTTTCACGTCGAAGAAAGAGAACGGGCAATGTTTCCCGTTTTTCCGGGAGATCCGTTCGGAATGTTTATAGAAAAGCCGTTTAAAGACCAAATTGAAGAAAAGTAAGAAAACGATGGTCGCTTCCCCGATCTTGAATAACCAATAATGGGTATCGTTTAACCATGTGATGATACCGATGCGTAAGATATTGATACCGGCGAAAATCCATACGCAACCGGCGGTATATAATAATACCTTTTTATTTACTCCAAACTTCATCTATCTTTTTATTTACCGCAAACTTACAACATTCATGTAAAAAACGGAAAAATATCCTTATCTTTGTGCCATGCGTGAGAAAATGAAACAGAGGATTGTACAATACGTGGTGCTGATGGCCGGCATCTTGGCATTGCTTTCTGTGGTTATCCCTCACCATCATCACCGGGACGGGATGCCTTGTTATCAATCCTTGACCGCGGAGCAAGCGCATGGCGATAAAAGCACTGATACGCATGATTGCGGTTGCGACGGGCATAACTTGGCCTATTTCAGTACGCATATTTCTCATTTTATGGATGGAGATGTGGATATACATCTGATGCCGTTACTCGTCTTATTTGATTACATTTATCCACCTGAACCGGCGTTTTGCGGACAGCTCCTTGATCACGAGAACGCCCTCTACATTGAGTCGCTGCACGACACTTGGATAGTGAGTGCCTCGGGACTTCGTGCCCCTCCTATGTCTTGATATCTCGTTTGTGAGAGTGGGTGAGGACAGACTTGCCCCTATCTATTTATTATTAACGATATCAAGATTTTTTACACAATGAAGAAAATATATTTGGTAGGTGCGATGTGCGCTTACCTGTTTGCCGGTTGTGCGGGAAATGCGTCGCAAGCCGGACACGATGAGCATAATCATGAATTAGAGGCTCACGACCATGAGCATGAAGGTGAGGATCACGATCATGATCATGAGGGACATGAACACGAAGGCCATGACCATGAGCATGAGGCCGGTGGTACCCATCCCGATGAGATCGTCTTTAAGAAAGCCTTGGCCGAGGCTGTTGGTTTACAAACCGTAACGGTTAATCCCGCTCCTTTCACGGATGTGATCAAGACGAGCGGACGAGTGATGGCGGCGCAAGGGGAGGAGTCCGTGATCGTCGCTACCGTCCCCGGCGTGATCTCGTTCGGGAGCTTACCATTCGTGGATGGTACGGCGGTACGCAAGGGACAGGCCGTGTTGAGTATCGCTTCCAACGCCCTCTCGGATGGAGACGTGGCGGCAAGGGCTAAATTCGCTTATGAGACGGCGAAAAAGGAATACGAGCGTATGCAAGCCTTGGTAGGCGATAAGATCGTATCCGCCAAGGATTTCGAGCAGGCCCGCTTGAATTACGAGAACGCCAAGGTCGCTTATGAGGCGATAGCGGGAAAACAGACGGCGAAAGGCGTGTCTGTAGTCTCTCCCTTGAACGGTTACTTGAAGAACATCCAAGTGAAAGAGGGTGATTATGTATCTGTAGGTCAGCCTTTGGCTACGATCTCGCAAAACAATCGTTTGGTATTGCGTGCGGACGTGTCTGAGAGGTATTACAACGATCTTCCCATGATCCAAACCGCTAATTTCATGACTCCGTATGATAACGCTCTCTATAAATTGTCTGATTTGCGTGGACGGTTGTTATCGTATGGAAAGGCTTCCGATATGAACTCTTTCTATGTACCGGTGACTTTCGAGTTCGATAATAAAGGAGCGGTTATCCCCGGTTCTTTCGTGGAGATCTTTTTGTTGACAAAGCCGATGGAGAATGTCTTGAGCGTACCTGTCTCCGCCCTTATCGAGGAGCAGGGCGTTTATTCGGTATTTATCCGTCTGGATGAGGAAGGCTATAAGAAGCAATGGGTGACGTTGGGAGCGAATAACGGCTCGGAGGTACAGATCCTTTCCGGATTGAAACCGGGCGATGAGGTCGTGACCCGTGGCGCTTACCAAATCAAGTTGTCTTCCGCTTCTAACGCGATACCGGCTCATAGCCATAGCCATTAATAGGAGGGACGTTGCATGTTAAATAAGATAATTTATTATTCATTGCACAACCGGTTGGTAATCTTGGTTTGTGCGCTATTGCTGATGATCTGGGGTACGTACACGGCGTTTAATACGGACGTGGATGTGTTCCCGGACTTGAACGCCCCAACGGTCGTGATCATGACCGAGGCGAACGGTATGGCTCCCGAGGAGGTGGAACGCTTGGTGACATTCCCTGTGGAGACTGCCGTGAACGGTGCGATGGACGTACGGCGTGTGCGTTCCTCGTCTACCACCGGATTCTCCGTGGTTTGGGTAGAGTTCGATTGGGGTACGGATATTTACCGGGCTCGTCAGATCGTGTCCGAAAAACTGGCTGTCTTGGGTGAGAGCCTTCCCGAGAACGTAGGTAAACCGACCTTAGGCCCGCAGTCATCCATCTTGGGTGAGATGATGATCCTCGGTTTGACCGCCGATTCCACGTCTTTGTTGGACTTACGTACGATCGCCGACTGGACGATCCGTCCCCGTTTGTTGTCTACGGGCGGTGTGGCGCAGGTGGCCGTGATCGGTGGCGATATTAAGGAGTACCAGATCTTGTTGGACCCGGCTCGTATGAAGCACTACGGTGTAGGGTTGAACGAGGTGTTGGATGTTTGTCGGAATATGAACCGGAACGCCAATGGTGGTGTATTGTATGAGTTTGATAATGAGTATATCATCCGGGGAGTCTTGTCTACGTCGAAGGCGGAGGAGATCGCTCAGGGTGTGGTGAAGACTGTGAATGAGTATCCGGTTATGCTGGGTGATATCGCTACGGTTAAGATCGGCGGTAAAAGCCCGAAGTTGGGAACCGCTTCCGAGCGGACAAAGCCAGCCGTGCTGATTACCGTGACCAAACAGCCGGATACGAGTACGGAGAAGTTGACGGAGAAGCTGGACGAGATTGTTGTCGATTTGCGGAAGAACTTGCCGGCGGATGTACATGTCTCTACGGATATATTCCGCCAGAGTCATTTTATCGATAACTCTATTAATAATGTAAAGAAGAGCTTGTTTGAGGGTAGTTTCTTCGTGGTGATCGTCTTGTTCCTGTTCTTGATGAATATACGTACGACAGTGATCTCGTTGGTAGCCTTGCCGTTATCTTTACTGGTCTCTATCATCGTATTGCATTACATGGGATTAACGATTAACACGATGAGCTTGGGAGGTATGGCGATCGCTATCGGTTCCTTGGTGGATGACGCTATCGTGGACGTGGAGAACGTGTATAAACGAATCCGGGAAAACCGGCTCTTGCCTCCGGATCAGCAACGCTCTACCTTGGAGGTGGTTTACGACGCTTCCCGCGAACTCTACCTTGATTATCGTGGTGAGTTTCGTGCCCTTGTTCTTCTTGAGTGGTATGGAAGGCCGTATGTTGGTTCCGCTGGGTATCGCTTTTATCGTGGCGTTGTTTGCTTCTACGGTAGTGGCGCTTACCTTGACCCCGGTGCTTTGTAGCTATTTGTTGAACCGTAAAGCGACGGGAATGAAGGAACTGCGTGAGGCTTGGATAGCCCGGAAGTTGAAGGTGGTGTATAAACGGGCTTTGGAGTTAGCGTTGGCTTACCAGAAATGGGTACTAGGTACCACGATCGCTTTGTTTGTGGTCGCCTTGGTGATATTCTTTCATTTGGGTCGTAGTTTCTTGCCCCCGTTCAATGAGGGTTCTTTTACGATCAACGTAAGTTCACTTCCGGGAATTTCCTTGGACGAGTCGGATCAGATCGGACGCCGTGCGGAAGCGTTGCTGTTGCAAGTGCCCGAGATAAAGACTGTGGCTCGGAAAACCGGTCGTGCGGAATTGGATGAGCATGCCTTGGGCGTGAATGTTTCCGAGATCGAGGCTCCTTTCGAATTGCAAGACCGTAGTCGGGATGAGGTGATGAATGATGTCCGCAAGAAGTTATCTACGATCAGCGGCGCTAATATAGAGATCGGGCAACCTATTTCCCATCGTATCGACGCTATGCTTTCCGGTACGGAGGCGAATATCGCTATCAAGCTGTTTGGTACGGACTTGAACCTGATGTTTACGGTCGGTAACCAGATCAAGGCCGCTATCCAAACGATCCCGGGTCTGGTGGACTTGAAGGTAGAGCAGCAGATCGAGCGTCCGCAGTTGACAATCACCCCGAAACGTGAGTTGCTGGCTAAATATGGTATTCCCCTGCCAGAGTTCGAGGAATATATCAATGTGATGTTGGGTGGAGAGGCCGTAAGTCAGGTGTACGACGATGGCAAGAGCTTCGACCTGACCGTGAAGACCTCCGACGCCAGCCGTGCCACGATGGATGATATTAGCAATCTGATGATCGATGCCGCCGGGCAGAAAGTGCCGCTAAGCTACGTGGCCGATATCCGTTCCGTGACCGGTCCGAATACGATCAACCGTGAGAATGTGCAACGTAAGATCGTGATTAGTGCCAATGTATCGGAACGTGACTTGCGGGGTGTCGTGAATGATATTCGTAACAAAGTGGATGAGAGCATCAAGCTTCCGGAGGGGTATCATATCGAGTATGGCGGCCAATTCGAGAGCGAGGAGGCAGCTAGCCGCACGTTGTTATTGACGTCTCTTATGTCATTATTGGTGATTTTCATGTTACTATACAATGAGTTCAAGAACGTGAAGGAGAGCGGCGTGATCTTGTTGAACCTACCGTTGGCGTTGATCGGTGGCGTGATTATCCTATGGCTTACTTCCGGCGAGATCAGTATCCCGGCGATTATCGGTTTCATTTCCTTGTTCGGTATCGCTACCCGAAACGGTATGCTACTGATCAGCCACTATACGCATTTGCGTGGAGAGGGAATGGGATTGCGAGAGTCCGTGATACAAGGTTCCCTAGACCGTTTGAACCCGATCTTGATGACGGCGTTGAGTTCCGCCTTGGCGTTGATTCCATTGGCGTTGAATGGCGATCTTCCCGGAAATGAGATCCAAAGCCCGATGGCGACGGTGATCTTGGGTGGTTTATTAACCTCTACGTTCTTAAACGGATTCATCATCCCGATTGTTTATCTGATAATGAACAAGAATAAAGAATAAGTTTTATGAAATCATATATTATAGTCGCCGCCTTGTCTGTATTGACAGGCGGCCTTTCCGCCCAGACTTCTATAGAGGACGTGCTCCGGAGCGTGGAGGCGAACAATAAGGATTTACAGGCGAACAGCCAGTTGCTCCAGTCGCAGAAGCTGGAGGCGAAGTTGGATAATAATTTGCCAGACCCTTCGGTCTCTTATTCGCATTTCTGGGGGAATAAAGAAGGGATGGGATTCACGGGCGAGTTCGTGGCTTCCCAAAGCTTTGATTTCCCGTCTGTATATGTCCGGAAGCATAAGCTGACGAAGGCGAAATCCGTGGGTTTGGATCGTCAAGGGATGGCTTTTCGTCAGCAAATCTTGTTGCAGGTGAAAGAGGTTTGCCTAGATTTGGTGCTGTTGAACCAGCAGAAGAACCTATTGGATACCCGTCTTAGGAACGCCGAGCAACTTTCTGCTTTTTATGCGACTCGTTTGGAGAAAGGAAACGCGAATATCCTTGAGACAAACAAGATCGATCTGGAATTATTGAACGCCCGGACAGAGGCCCGGATGAACGAGACTTCCCGTATTGCCAAGCTGCAGGAGCTAGCTACCCTGAACGGCGGTATCGCTATCGAGTTTACGGATACGGTTTACGCCTTGCCGGATAGGGAGGTGCTTTCCTTTGATGAGCTGCGGACGGAGGCGATGCAATCCGATCCGCAATTACAGACCTTGCGTAGCGACCAGACGACAGCCCTTCGGCAGGTGAGCGTGAATAAGGCAAAAGGTCTGCCCGGCTTTGAGTTAGGGTATCGTATGAATCCCGCCTCGGGTGGAGAGCGTTTCAATGGTTTCTTGGTAGGAATCACCATCCCGTTGTTCTCGAACCGTAATAACGTGAAACAGGCGAAGGCTCAGGCCCGCTATACGGAGATGCAGTTGGAGAGCGCTTCTTTCACGGTAGAGAATGGGTTGAGGCAGCTATATGACCAGTCTGTCTCCTTAAAGAAATCTATCGATGAATATAAGGATGTGCTGAAAAGGCAGAATAGCTTGGTCTTGTTGAACAAGGCTATACAGGCCGGGCAAATCTCTATGATCGAGTATTTCGTGGATGTGACGACCTATTACCAAAGCATGCAAAACTACCTGCAATTGCAAAACCAATACCAAAAGGTCATGGCGCAATTGTATAAGTATCGATTATGATAAGGAACACAACTGTGTTTTCTCTTGAACACAGTTGTGCTTATCCACAGATACAGTTGTGTTTTCTCACGAACACAACTGTGTCTTTACGTTCTCTAAGGATAGCTTAAAGTCACGGATCAATTCTTTCATCACCTCTTCCACGGATAATTCCTCCCAGAATAAAGACGCTACCTGTCCGATCTCTAACTCGCCTTCCTTTAGGTCGCCCTCAAAGATTCCTTTCTTGGCACGTCCTTTGCCCAATAACTCACGTAATTCTTCCACGGACGCTCCCCGGGCTTCCGCTTCTTCCACTGCCGTAGCGAAATCTCCTTTTACCAGACGGGTAGGAGACAGTTTCTTTAATAATAACTTCGTATCGCCTTCCTTAAGATTCAAGCATAGTTTCTTGAAATTCTCGTGTGCCGAGCTTTCTTTGGTCAAGGCGAAACGAGTGCCTATCTGTACGCCGTCGGCCCCTAGTGCGAGTGCCGCTAGCATCGCTTGACCGTTTCCGATACCTCCTGCCGCCAAAAGGGGGAGGGAGGTCGCTTTCCGGACAGCGGGGATCAGGCACATCGTAGTTGTTTCCTCCCGTCCGTTGTGCCCGCCTGCCTCGAAGCCTTCGGCAACGATGGCATCCACTCCGGCCTCCTCGCATTTCGTGGCGAATTTAGAGCTGCTTACCACGTGAACGACCGTCATGTCATGATCCTTCAAATACTTTGTCCATGTTTTCGGGTTACCGGCGGAGGTAAATACGATCTTCACTTTTTCCTCCACCAATATCCGCATCAAGGTATCGATTTCCGGGTACATCAGCGGGACATTCACGCCAAAAGGCTTGTCGGTCGCCGCCTCGCATTTACGGATATGTTCCCGGAGCACTTCCGGGTGCATGGAGCCTGCCCCGATCAATCCTAATCCACCGGCGTTACTAACCGCTGAAGCTAGCCGCCAACCACTACACCAAACCATTCCCGCCTGTATGATGGGATACTGAATACCAAAAAGACTACAAATTCGATTCATATTATTTCTTGCGTTAATCTCGCTAAAATTAGTGAACTATTTTTATTGGAACAACAATTTCTTTGTCGAGGTTGTTGAATAGGCATATAACTTTAAAATATAAGAGATATGCCAGAGAATATAATGAAAACGTTATGGGATGAGAGCGATGATCTTCACGATGAGACCATGTCTACCAATTCGGTATTGTCGGATGATTACACGTCTAATGACATTCAAGATTTACAAGAAACGATCGAAAATGAAAATATCGAGGACGGTATAGAGAGCGATTCGATTGAACATTGAATGAAAGCATATTGGGTCCCCGAAGGGAAGATCTCCCTTTGGGGATCTTTTTTGTGTGAATTGTGAAAATCTTTTTCCGGATTCTAAATAATAACAATTTGAAATAGAATTGTAACGCAAAACTTCGTTATCTTTGTCCATTGTAATTCTAATATAACAATGGCATGAATAAAACGCTTATGGCCGCAGGTTTAGCGGTTATTTTGGGAGCTTGTTCCTCCTCAAAGAAAAGCGATGTAGCGGAAGGCGCTACACCCAATCCGTTTTTTGCGGAGTATACGACACCGTTCGGGGTGCCTCCGTTTGACCAAATAGAGGTGGCTCATTACAAGCCGGCTCTTTTGAAAGGCATGGAAGAGCAGTCGAAGGAGATCGAGGCGATCGTGGCAAATCCGGATGCGCCGACATTCGAGAATACGATCGTGGCCTTAGACCAAAGTGGCGAGTTGCTTACTAAAGTAATGTATGCTTTCGGTGGCCAATCCAGTGTGAATACCACGGACGAGATCCAAGAGCTCGAACGTGAGCTTTATCCCCTTTTATCCAAACATTCGGATGATATCAGCTTAAATCCCAAGCTTTTCGCCCGGGTGAAATCCGTATATGAGAATCAGGCGAGCTTCCATCTGGATAAGGAACAGAAGAAGCTGTTGGAGGAAACCTATAAAAGCTTTGTCCGGGGAGGAGCCAATCTGCCGGAGGATAAGCAGGCGAAGTTGCGTGAGCTGAACGAGAAGATATCCATGCTCCAACTTACTTTCGGACAGAATACCCTGAAAGAGACCAACGATTTCCAATTAGTGATCGATAATAAAGAGGACTTATCCGGTCTGCCGGAAGACGTGATCGTCAAGGCGGCGCAAACGGCCCAAGAGAATGGTCTGGATGGTAAGTGGGTGTTTACCCTCCATAATCCGAGCGTGATGCCTTTCCTTCAATACGCCGATAAGCGTGATTTGCGTGAGAAGATCTTCAAGGCGTATACGAATCGTGGCAACAATAATAATGAGAATGATAATAAGGAGGTCGTTAAGCAGCTGGTTGCCGCTCGTCTGGAGAAAGCCCGATTGATGGGATATGAGGATTATGCCGCTTTCGTATTGGAAGAGAATATGGCGAAGAACGAGAAGAACGTGTATGACTTGCTCGATAAAATCTGGCCGTCTGCTTTGGCGAAAGCGAAAGAGGAATTGGCCGATATCAACGCCGAGATCAAGAAGGAAGGTGGTAATTACGAGGCCGAGGGCTGGGACTGGCGTTATTATTTCGAGAAAGCCAAGAAAGCGAAATATAACTTGGACGAGAACGAGATGCGTCCTTATTTTGAGTTGGGACATGTACGTGAGGGCATCTTCTATGTAGCCAATAAATTATACGGTATCACGTTTACCGAGATCAAGGACATCCCGAAACCGGACCCCGACGCTCTCGCTTTCGAGTGCAAGGATAAAGATGGTACGCATCTGGGCGTGCTGTATATGGATTTCTTTACCCGCCCGGGCAAAGGAGGTGGCGCATGGTGCGGCGGTTACCGTTCACAAACGTATAAAGATGGGAAACGGGTAGCCCCGGTGGTTACTACCGTATTTAATTTCAGTAAACCGGCGGAGGGACAACCGGCGCTTTTGACAGCCGACGAGACTGAGACCGTATTCCATGAGTTCGGTCATGCCTTGCACGGTTTATTCTGCGACGTTCATTATTATGGCGTGTCCGACGTGCCTCGTGACTTTGTGGAGCTACCTTCGCAAGTCGATGAGCATTGGGCCGTTGAGCCGGAGGTATTGAAAGTGTACGCTAAACATTACCAGACCGGCGAGGTAATACCGCAAGCCCTTGTAGACAAGATGATTAAGAGTGGCAAGTATGGACAAGGCTTCGCTACGACGGAGTATCTGGCCGCCTCTTATCTGGATATGGATTATCATGTATTGAAAGAGATCCCTGCCGATTTGGATATCGAGAAATTTGAGGCGAAGGTCTTGGGCGATCGTGGTCTGATCCGTCAGATTCCGTCTCGCTACCGCTCCACTTATTTCGGACATACGATGGAAGGTGGATATACCGCCGGTTATTATAGCTATATCTGGGCGGAAGTGTTGGATTGCGACGCTTTCCAAGCTTATAAGGAGACGGGTGATATCTTCAACCCGGAGGTTGCCTCTAAATTCCGTAAATACGTACTGACCCCGGGCGGCATCGATGATGCTATGGATATGTACGTGAATTTCCGTGGTAAACAACCAAGTATCGATCCGTTGTTGGAGAACAGAGGGCTAAAATGAGAAGAATAATTAGAATAATTCATAACTCATAAATCAAAAAATCAGTAAAGATGAAACAATTAATTATGGCAGCAGGATTAGCCGTTATGCTTACTGCCTGCGGTACTTCCGAAAAGAAGACCGTGGAGGGTGAGAACCCGTTCTTTGCGGAATATACCACCCCGTTTGGAGTTCCACCTTTTGATCAAATCAAGTTCGAGCACTACAAACCGGCCCTATTGCAAGGTATGGAAGAGGGACGCAAGGAGATCGAGGCGATCGTGAATAACCCGGAGGAGCCGACGTTCGAGAATACGATTGTCGCTTTGGATGAGCAGGGTGCGTTGCTTCGGAAGGTCCAGATCGTTTTCGGTGGACAGAATAGCGTGAATACGAATGATGAGATGCAGGCGTTAAGCCGTGAGATGTCGCCGCTATTGTCAAAATATAGTGATGATATCAACTTGAATCCGAAATTGTTCGCTCGTGTGAAGGCGGTATACGATAAGAAGGATGAGTTGGGTCTCGATAAGGAGCAAATGAAGTTATTGGAGGAGACTTATAAGGACTTCGTTCGGGGTGGCGCTAATCTTTCCGC
>OGGG01000870.1_pt1 | contig 29373 bp, 24 predicted proteins | sample 1571201 | NCBI WGS metagenome assembly OGGG01 (sample SAMEA2581946, study PRJEB24529) | metagenome | biome: Human gut stool | place: China | collected 2011 | reverse complement strand
TCCGCCCCGCCAATGTACGCAGGAAGTCTTAAGAATCAAAATCTTCCGCATTGAGGCAATACAAAGGAATCTGTGTCTTTTATACTTTGGCAGGAAATACCTATCCGCTTCAGCGACCTCTGGCGAGAGAGGAGCTTTTGGACTGTGCACAAGGAAGCCTTACAGAAAAAGAATATGTTATGTAAGAAGCAAAACAGCCAGAACCTTCAGAAAAAAATTGCACTGACCATGCGAGGCTTTCGTCGTGAGGTTTGAGTTAGTTTCCGCCACCGAGCGATTGTCTGAGCCGCGATGCGGCGAGTTTTCGCGAATGGCGGATAACAAACGCTCGAACCGAACAGAAAACGCAGGGGGTCAGAAGATTTTCTTTCTGAAAGTTCTGGCGTTCTGATTCCTGCTGCTTCTATTCTGTTTTCGGATTCCTTTGCACATGCTAAAACATCCGCAAATTCTTATTCTTCTGTTATCTGGTCACTCATTCCATGTTTTTCCATATAGCTCTCAAATGCTTTGTTGACCAGTGCACTTGCCATATATGAGGATTGCGGGACATCATTAAATCCCACATAGCCAGTCTGGAATGTGCCATTATCCATGTCGAGTTTAAATTGTATGCATGCCTCTACTTCTACATCCTGGTAAGTACAATATCCGGTAAATTCCACAACATCCAGAGGCTTTCCATCGTTTTCACTCTCTGTATCCTCCGAAATTTCCTCACTTTCCTGCTCATCCTTTGATGCTTCCGCCTGGAAATACTTCCATCTTGGCTCTGCAAAAAATGCCTCAAATGCTTCACCATACGTGATGTCCGGATAATCAAAACTGGTTCCATTTTTGACCATCTCCACATGATAATCGATATCGTTCTCATGGATACTGTTATCTATGGATTTATTTATTTCATCCACAACATTTTCAACACTTCTTCTTGTACAGCCTGTAAACAGCATAAGCACTGACATCCCACAGGCAATTAAAAATACCTTCCTTTTCATCTTGTCTCCTCCTTGGTTTTGTTTGTATTACCAAGGTAACATAGATGAAAGGAAGGTGTGTGAAAGTGGTTTTTATATCCTCTACATATTCTCGTTTTGACAATTATTTTTTCTCTATGTACATTTCATTATCCATTTCTATATCTCCATTATTTCTACCATATCTCCCCACTACATTTCCAGCACTTAGCGGTTTAATATATTCATTTGTATTTTTCAACACTGTACTTGTTATAATATTTATATTTTCAGATAATTCTTTCATGGAATCTTTAAGATCCATTACAAATGCATTAGTTTCTTTTACTACATTAAGCATCATTTCTGCATATGGTTTAATTATTTCATTTCTCAATTCATTATCCTCTGGATAAATTTCTTTTATATCATTAATCCCCTGTACTGCATCATGTAATGCTTCTTTTTGCTGCTCTCTAAATAATTTGGTCTTTTCTACAATAATATCTTGTGCTTTTGCTTGAAGTTCAATCGACATATCTCCTATAGCATTACCTATTTCAACAGCAGTAGTTCCCATATTTTTTTGATATTCTTGAATCGCATCTAATGTTTCCTTTTGACGTGCAAATTCAGCATCTTTTTCCCATTGATTTAGTTCTACTTTTTTTCGCTCCCTTTCAGCCTCTAAATCAATACCTGCCTGCTGCATTTCCATTTCAAATTTGTGATTTAATTCCATCTTTTTACGTTCTGTCGCCGCATCTAATTGTTTTAATGGCTGTCTGAATCCTTCACAAATTACTTTTACTGGTTCATATATAATATCATCAACTTTATCAAACATTTCAAAAAATTTTAAAATTTCAATTGCCATAATCATTATCTCCTTTTTATTCTATTATTTTTATTTTCTAATTTAATCTGTAATTTACGATATTCTAATTTATCTACATTTTTTTCAGCATTATCTCCTGCTTTCAATAATTTCTCGTTTTCTCCTATACCAATTTCAATAATTGTTTTTATATTTAAAACGTTTTTATTAACACCCGCTACCATAAATAAACTGTTTTCCCATATTTCTTTTATCTTGTTATTCATATCATATCCCAAATTTGTCACAAAAGATTCGTTCATTTTATTAATCTTTTCATACCTAATAATATCTTTGGTAACATTATAAGTCCCTGAAGATTCATTAATTGCTTTCTTTAATAACAAATTGAATATTTTATATTGATTATCTTGAGTATCCAAATCTTGTATATAGGATCTTCGAAATTTTTTATGATAATCCAGCATTTTCCCAATTATAACCTTATCATCCATTTAAAATCTCTTCAATTTTACCTTTCATTTGTTCTATTGAGTCCATTGAAAATTTATTCAGAATTTTCTCACTTGCTCTAAAGCTATTCTCACAATTTTTTTTAATCTCTTCTATCCATTCAAATATTTGCTCTTGCGGAATCTTTGCTTCTACTAAAGCTCCTTTTACCTTTGGTATATCAACCTCCAAAAATTGCACTTTCTCAATTCTCAGTTTTTCATACATTTCTTCAATAAATTCTATATCTCTTTTATATTTAGTCAACAACTGACCACACGCATCTATATATTGAATATAACTTTCGACTCTATCATCTTTATACTTGGTTTCTACACTAGATATAACTTTATGCACCCCAGAACTATTCATATTTATTTTGCTCATATTATTTTCCTTCCATTTTCAACAATTATTATCATCGCCATGATTGCCAAAATAATTCCGCATATAATCAATAATTGCCTTTTTTTTTGAATCACATTATTTTTTTTCGATTCCATAACCAATTTATCATTTGCAATTGACATTTTTTCTATTTTTGAAATATATTTTGACGTTAGAATCTGAAACTGTGAATTTTTTATAGACTCTATTCCATAATAATCAGAGCAAAAATAATATTTTTTCTCTCTTCCACCACACAAAGCCATTATTTTCATAAATAAATCTTTATCTAAGTCATCAGAACACTCATATATTTCCCGCCCAAAACATTTCACCTTTTTTCCATTAATGGCTTTATGTTGATATACATTAACCTCGACTTCAATAGGCGTAGATTCATGATGATTCACGCTATCATCAAACCACATTTTTTCATTTGCAATATATTGTATATATAATTTTCTAATTATCTGTTCAAAATCTATTATTATATTATCCTTTTCCAGATCACAATTTTTAAATAAAATACCCAAAAAGCACACTACACTTCTACCTTTATTATCTTCTGTAAACTTATCATACTCTTCTGTTCCCTCAAAATTAGAATTAACATACTTTTTCAAATCACACACTATTCCTAATATCGTACAGCCATTTTCAGATATAATAATTCTTCTCTGATTCGTTATCATATTACTGTACTTAATTACATCTAGCACACATATTCGAATTTTTTTAAGTATTTCATCGTTTATATTTTCTGGACACAAATAAAATCTAGGTGAATAATCCATATAATAATTTCTTGAATAAATTATTGGAAAAATCTCCATTTCTCATTTACCTCCTCCCAAGTAGTCTGATTAATTCCAAAAAAAATCCCTTCAGAAGCATTGATTTTATCATACAAATCTTTTTGTTCTTCTTCCAATTCAGATATTCTTTCTTCTTCACACAGCAAGAATTTTTTCCACTTTTGAATATCCATTTTTTTTGATTCTATTCGTTTATTTTTATTAAAAGCAATCACTTTATCATTTAATTTTTTTATATCTAATTCGGATTCTTTGATTAGCTGATCAAAACATTCTTTTCTTTCATTGTATTTTTTCTTTAATCCAGAAATCTGATAACTATATCCGCACCACAAAGCAAAAAACAGCGGTTTATATATATCTTTATCTATTGGATTAAATACAAATCTACTATTTTCATCCTCTTTATTCCCTATACATATAGGACAAATAAAAACGGGAGTCTCAGCATTTTCAAAAAAAGGAAAAGATTCTTTTATAGCCTCAAAGTATGCCTGCTCATATTTCCACTCACACATATCGCTTTTTGTTATTACAACACAAATTGGTGGCAATTTTCCATTGTTATCTATGTATTGATTAAGGAATTCATTTATTATAAAACTATTATCCTGAATTGTTTTAACTGTTTTATCTTTATCAGCAGAAAGCCACGACCCATCAATGCATATCAGAATACATGTTGAATTTGTCACTATATTCACTAATTCATTATATTCTGCTCCATCATCAACGCCATACTCTTCCAGCATTTTTCCTCGGTAATCATACCATTCGAATGGAAATCTTTCTATATGTGCTTTCCTTAGCATAAAATAATACTTTGTACTTCCTCCCGTTCCCTGTGGAAATTTTCCTCTTTCTAAATCTTTACAAAATAAATCTAATGCTAATCGTTGTTCTTCATCTATACAGGATATGCTATATCCATTCAATGCTGAGCGAAACGTATAATATAATCCTGCCAAAAAGCAAGTTTTTCCAACTTCTTGAGGTCCTAACAATAAAAATATGTCTTTATGATCAAATTCAAATTTTCTCAAATTTTGTCCTTATCCTTCCTGTTTTTTAAATTCATCCTTAAATATTTTCTTCATTTTTTTTGCTGTCTTCTTTGAAAACATGTCTTTTTCAGCTAATTTACCTAATTTCACATCATCACATATCTGAATAAATGTCATTCCAAGTGCAAGAGTAATAGCTCCCGCAGTTGTTGCCGAAACAGCACCTCCAATAATAGTTCCTCCGCCTGGTAAAAATTTAATTACATTTGTGGCAACAGTTTTTCCAATCAATGACGCTCCTCCAGCACCAATTGCTTGAATCGCCAACATCTTCAAGCCTTCTTTTTTTACTTTTATACCATATGCTGCACATATTGAAGACATCATAGCAACTTGTTCTCCAATCAATAGTGGCATATCTGCGAATGGGATAGGAATAGCCCCTGTTCCAGCAGCAGCAGTCGAAAAACCATAAACTATTTTTTTCGCATCTGAATCTAGCTTTAAAATTTCATCAGCATCAGCTTTTATAATATTAAATTCGTCTTTAATTTCCACTATATATTCTTCCTTTCTTCTCATTCTATCCACTTAACAAAATACTTACCATTTTTTCAATAACAAATTTCCATGCTACATTCAACAATCATCAAAAGTTAATTTCAAATATGTCTATTATGTTTAATATTTTTAATTAACTTTTTACTTTCTTTTAGTATATTTGTATATTTGTTTCTCTGTAGTAAGACATTTATTGTACTTTTTATTATATCATTCTTTCTATTTTTTTCAACCCTATTTATATTCTATAAAACCTATAAAATAACAAAAGTCCCCCGGTGCAAGCACCGAGGGTTGTATTACCATTGCAGCTATTCCCGTCATTTTACTATCAAATGATGGAGATAGGAAACTGCCTTTTTATCTTTTCTATCACCCAATCCTGCAGATAATAAGTATTCAACGTATTCTTAGAATACTTTTCTACTTTATCCGCAGTCAACATGATCAATAAGTCTGTAAAAAATTTTTCCCAACTTTCATATTTTTCACACTCGACATAGTCTGATATATGATTTAATATCTGATCTAATTTATCCGATTTTAAAATACCTGATTTTAAAATCAAGTATTCAAACGACTCTGGAAGCCAGAGTGAAATTCTTCTGTCTGTCTGCGTCTGAAAAAAGCTCATACAACTCTCAATCAAAGACCCAAACGCTGCACCATCTGCAATCACCAGTGTATCTCCCGATTTCAGATCTTTTATCTCCTGTATAAGATTTCCATTTTCATTGGAACTGGAAACGTAACTGTCTTTAAAGGCATGAACCAAAAACTGATAACCCGAATTACTGTCTTCCGTAACTACATTTTGAATCTTATTATTTTCCAAAACAGGATAATTACTGTAAATTTCTTTAAATTTATGATAAGACTCTTTTATATCCGTGTGTTTTCCATCCGTGATAATCTCATAAATTTCATGTATGCTATAAGGCAGCATTTTCAGTGGTGCACGTGTTACCAGTACAAAATAATTTCCAGACTCTTTCACAAACGAAGCAAATTCTCTGGTAAATATAAAATTATTATTTTCCTCAATAAAAATAATCGTGTTTTTCAATGAATACAATGCATCTTTCCAGTCACGTCCAACTTCATCCCGAATATATACATAGTATGCCGCATTCGTTGAAACAGAATATCCCGACTGTTTTCCTATCCTCAAATATTCATATAAAATATGCAGAAGTGTGGTCTTCCCAGTTGCACTGTCGCCTTTTATGACCGTGATATTTCTTCTTATGGAAAATTCAAATAGTACTTTTTTGCTCTTAGCCCTGAACCAATAACTGCCTTTCATCTTCCATCTCCTCCGCTTCCAGTAATCCTTCCACATATTCTTTTGGATTACATACAATCTTTCCTGTATTCATGATCTGGATCTTGAATTCACCTTCAAAATGCATAATATGCCGCAAATATACGGTCAGATCCTTTTTTTCTGCGATTTTCAGAATCCATTTTGCACAGTTATCACCACAGTTTGACATATTATAAATAAACGAATCATCCTTCAACATAAGAATCAGGACTTTGACTCCTCCTGATAACTCGCGTGGGGTAATTGAACCAAAGATCGGACTGTCAATGACATGCGGACTGATCACGGTACAGTGATCCACATCCTGAATCATTTCTTTTATAAAATCATCTTCTATCCATTCATCTTCGTATACATTGTCAAAATAGGAAGGGGCATCTATCATATAATCAACATTTCCATAATACCATATTTTTAACATCACATCACCCTCTGATCTATCCTACAGCACGTTCTCCAGTTCTTCTACATACTGTTCAAATACGTTCAGGGCTTCTTCTACCGGCTTCTGGCTTGTCATATCCACGCCGCACAGTTTCAGCAGATCGATCGGGTCCATGGAACAGCCGCCGCTTAAAAATGATTTGTATTTTTCCACGATGCCTTCTTCCCCTGCGAGGATCTTGCTGCTGATCGCGATTGCTGCGGAAAATCCGGTTGCGTACTGATATACATAAAATGGTGTATAAAAGTGCGGAATGCGTGCCCATTCATAGCGGATCTGCTCATCTGATATCATTTCTTCGCCATAATATTTCTGATTCAGTCCGTAGTAGGCATTGCACAGCGTTTCTGCTGTCAGAGTCCCGCCCTCCTCTACTTTCTGATGCATCTCCTGTTCAAAATGTGCAAACATGGTCTGGCGGTACAGGGTTGTGCGGAACTGCTCCAGAAAATAGTTGATCAGGTAAGCTTTTTCCTTTTTGTCGGTTGTTTTTTTCATCAGATCATGGATCAGGAGCGCTTCGTTGCAGGTGGATGCCACTTCTGCGACAAAGATACGGTATCCTGCATTTAAATAATTCTGATTATGGTCTGAATACCAGGAATGAAGGGCATGCCCCATCTCATGCGCCAGTGTGAACACATGATTTAAATTTCCCTGATAGTTCAGCAGGACATAAGGATGTGTGCCATAGGCTCCCCAGGAATATGCGCCGGAACGTTTGCCTTCGTTTTCATAAATATCGATCCATCTTTCCTGAAATCCTTTTTCCAGCAGTCCGGTGTATTCTTCTCCCAGAACCGAAAGCCCTTCTTTTACCATCGTTTTTGCTTCTTCAAAGGAAAACTTCATGCAAACTTCCTCGACCATCGGTACATAGACGTCATACATATGCAGTTCGTCCACGCCCAGCAGACGCTTACGCAGCTTCAGATAACGATACATCGGCTGCAAATGTTCTTCCACTGCACGAACAAGGTTCGTATATACACTGACCGGAATATTTCCGCCATCCAGTGCTGCTTCCAGAGAAGAAGTGTATCTGCGCTCTTTTGCGAAAAAGGCTGCCTGGCGTACATTTGCATCAAAAATCGCTGCGATCGTATTTACAAATCCTTTATATCCGTCATATAAATGCTCAAATGCCTGTTTCCGGATCTGACGGTCCGGATTTTCCAGATAATGTACATAGCGCTCCTGCGTCAGCGGATGTTCTTCTCCTTTTTCATCCACTACCGGCCGGAACGTGATATCTGCATTGTTAAACATCCCATAAATATTGGAAGGTGCTCTGCCAAGTTCACCGACACGCGCCAGAAGTTCTTCTTTTTCTTCGCTCAGACTGTGTTCTCTGGTACGGAGGATTTCCTCCAGGAAACGCTTATATGCTCCAAATCTTGGATCCTGCAAATATTCTTTCCATTTTTCGTCCGGAATTCTTAAGATTTCCGGTTCCAGAAATGCTGCCGAAGCATTGACCTGATTCATCAGAACCTGCACCTCTCCGGAACATTTCTGGCTCGACGCATCTGCCATGTCCTGATGCAGGAGCTGGTTTGCATAAACATAGGCTTTTTCGAAGGTAAGGTTCATATCACTGTAAAGTCCAAGCACTTCCAGCAGACGCTCTGCACTCTCCTTCAGTGTTCCTTTATAAGTCTGGATTTTCTGTGTTTCTTTCCGTACTTTCTCTAAATCTCCCTGCCATTTTGATAAATCTTCGTACAGATCTTCCAGTGCCCAGGTTGATTCCTGCGGGATCTCTTTTCTTTTCTTTACATCTTCCATCTCTTTGCTACCTCTTTCTTTACTTCAGTCTGGCAACTACTACTTTACTGTTCTGACGCTCATTCAGCACTGCTGTTTTTAAAATCTCAAGTTTTTCACACCGGCGGCTCATCTGTTCCAGCAGTGTTCCCTGACGGTTATAAAGCACCAGGATCGCACCTCTTTTCAGAAGGGATTCTGCTTTTTTGAAAAATGCAAGATAAAATTTTTCATCTGCAGCCGGAGGCATATCCGTGATCAGTTCATCAAACAGATATTCATGTTCAAATGTAAAAAAGTCCCTTGTAACATAGTGGATCGGCATACCGGCTCTTTCGGTATTTGCTCTTGCTTTCTGAATACCTTCCGCATACAGGTCCACACCATAAAGCGGATCTGCCGCCCGGAAATATTTGCGCTCGATCAACATCGTACCAACACCGCAGAATGGGTCTAATACCTGTGCATTTTCCTGAAGATATGCCCCTGCAATCTGCATGATCAGTGCCGCATTGACCGGAGAGATCGCGTTTGCAATGCTTTCCCTGCGGTATGCAAAACGGCGGTCTTTGATCGTACAAAGCCGCAGAAACGGCAGAAATCCTCCTTTTTTGCTCTCCACAAGGCGGATTTCCAATTCATAATCCGAAATGGAATTAAGCAGTCTCCGGTCACTTTTTTCTTCCAGAAGCAGTGCTGTCTGTTTGATAAAATCCCCTTTCTTACGCTCGTCCATTGTCCCTTTATACTCCATGCGGAAACGGAAGCTGCCTTTTTCTTCATGGCAGTTTTCCAGTATTTCCATAAGCTGGGTATGAAAGACCGTCTCAGCAGCTGCCTGTGGTGTCTGCTCGCGTATGATCATTCCATGAAGCGGAAATAACAGTTCATTCCAGGTACGGATCTTTAGGATTTCTTCCAGGCTGGCATCCTGAACACGAACACCGCCAGCCAGCAGAGATACTTCCCCGGTGCTGATCTGCTCTGCTGTAATGCCACGCTGACAGCGGTTACACAGCAGGATCACATCTGCCTTTTCCATTCCGATAAACGTATGATGCCGCGGCTTTTCATAACGAAGAAGCATACGGGAAAGTACCGCAGACTCTTTTGCCAGATGTTTTCTTCCTTCTTCTGTCACAGTTAAGAGTTCTTCCTGAAGCATCTTCTGTCTCTTTTTTAGTTTTGGAAGCAGACTGAAAAAATCCAGCTTTTCCATCGATTTTAAGTAAGATTCTCTTACAAATAGCTGTTTTTCTTTTTCGTATGCTTCATAAATCCACGGAAGTACATCTTCTGACTCCAGTTCTCCCAGGATCAGTGCAGCATTTTTCCTCACTTTTGCATCTTCATTCTTTAAAAGAACTGCCAATTTCCGGAAATCTCCGGCGAGCATATAGGCAAATGCACTTTTTTCCCGCGGATCCTGAAGCTGCTGTTTCAGTTGGATCAGATTTGCCCTTACTTCTTCTCCCCTGCAAATATTTTCATAAATATCCTTAACCATATCTTTTCTTTCTATACTCCATTTTCTTCTATATATTTTGCTACATCTGCTTTGAATGAATTCCAGGCATCTTCGTGCTCCACAAAATACTTTGGACAGTCTTTGCCGGTCACATCGTAATGGCGGATCACATCATCCATGGTCAGATTAAATTTTCCACATAAAAACGCTACCAGTTCTACCAGAGAATCATAGGTAGCTTCGTTAAATTTGCCGCTCTCGTCCGGATGACAGCACTCTATCGACACCGAATCATTGTTCCGGCTGTTCGATGCATAGGCAATCTCATTCGTCGGAATACATTGTATGATCTCACCATCCAGGCCAATCACAAAATTACTGCTGACCTGATTTTCCCCGGTATCCTTCAGGCTTTCAAAATAATCACGGTTATTCTGCGCAGTGCTGCCCGGATTGGCTGTATAGTGAACCACAACCGAGCGCACTCCATCAGTAGCAATGCCCGGCCTGGAATTTTCATTGATGGTCAGAAGCTGTACATCCAGCTCCGGCTGTGCTGCCTGTTTTACCGGATCTCCGATGTCGTATTTTTCCCACTCATCAGCGGCTGTTTTTTGCCCTGCTCTTTCAAATGTCAGACTGCTTGGCTGTGCTTTTCCATGGAAGAAAGCAACAAACAGGACCAGAAGAATGGCTGTCATCAGAAATGCTGAGCCTGCTATGCGCCTGTGGAGCTGTTTCCTTCGCTGCTCTTTCCGAGAACGTATTCTTTCATCCTCCCACATATAAAACCTCCATACCTCATTTTCTTAGAACGTAAAGAAAAGGCGGACTCCTTTCGGAAAATCCGCCTGTTTCGTTTTTTATTCATCCACGCTGTAGTTTGGCGCTTCTTTTGTAATATGAATATCATGTGGATGTGATTCCTTCAGGGATGCTGCTGAAATCTTGACAAATCTTCCGTTTTCTTTCAGATATTCGATGTTGCCTGCTCCGCAGTAACCCATACCGGAACGAAGACCGCCCATAAGCTGGAATACGGTATCTTCAACGCTTCCCTTATAAGCTACACGTCCTTCTACACCTTCCGGCACCAGTTTCTTGGCATCGGACTGGAAGTAACGGTCTTTGCTTCCGTTCTCCATCGCTGCGATCGATCCCATGCCACGGTATACTTTGTATTTTCTTCCCTGATACAGTTCAAATGTTCCCGGGCTTTCGTCACATCCGGCAAACATACTTCCCATCATGCAGACATTCGCACCTGCTGCGATTGCTTTTGTCATGTCTCCGGAATATTTGATACCGCCATCGGCAATGATCGGAATACCATATTCTTTTGCTATGCTGTAGCAGTCCATAACGGCTGTGATCTGCGGTACACCAATACCGGCCACCACACGGGTTGTACAGATAGAACCAGGACCGATACCAACTTTGACTGCGTCAGCACCTGCTTCAATCAGTGCTTTCGTAGCTGCTGCTGTTGCCACGTTTCCGGCGATCACCTGCAGCTTTGGGAACTTCTCTTTGATCATGCTTACGCAGCGCAGAACGTTTGCAGAATGACCATGTGCGGAATCCAGTACCACAACATCGACATGTGCATTTACCAGTTCCTGGGCACGTTCCAGAACATTTGCCGTAATACCAAGTGCTGCACCACAAAGCAGGCGACCCTTGGAATCCTTGGATGAGAGCGGATACTTGATCTGTTTTTCAATATCCTTAATGGTGATCAGCCCTTTGAGATTGAAGTTATCGTCTACGATCGGCAGTTTTTCTTTTCTTGCTTTTGCAAGAATCTTCTTTGCCTCATCCAGTGTGATACCTTCTTTTGCCGTGATCAGATTTTCAGATGTCATGGACTCTCTGATCTTCTTGCTGAAGTCCTCTTCAAACTTCAGGTCACGGTTTGTGATGATACCAACCAGTTTTCCGTTTTCTGTGATCGGCACACCGGAAATACGGAATTTTGCCATCAGATCATTTGCTTCTGCCAGTGTATTGTCAGGGGCTAAATAAAATGGATCCGTAATAACACCATTTTCAGAACGCTTTACCTTATCAACTTCCTCAGCCTGCTGCTGAATGGACATATTTTTATGAATGATACCGATACCGCCCTGCCGTGACATGGCAATCGCCATCCTGTGTTCTGTAACTGTGTCCATGCCTGCACTCATCATCGGAATGTTGAGCTTGATGGATTTTGTCAGATAAGTAGACAAATCAACCTGGTTCGGAATCACTTCCGAATAGGCCGGTACAAGGAGTACATCATCAAAAGTAATACCTTCGCCTATAATCGTACCCATTTTATTATCCTCTCTTTCTTTCCTGATATTCCAACTTCTGTTGCTAATTGTCAAGTTTATCAAATTTGTCGAAAACTGTCAACCTCCGTTTTCAGACAAATCGTACCTTTTCCGGTGAACGTCTTTGCATATCTGTGAGCATCTCCTGATTTGGTTCAAAAATAATCAGTTCTCTTTGATCATTTTGGGAAATCATCATCCCATAGCGGAGATTTTTCCGCCCGCCGGAGCAATCCCGGATCTTTGTGTTCCGGTCTCTGCGATATCCTCTGAGCCGCTTTTGATCTAACGGAGCCAGGGACACAACATCCTGAATCTTATAAGTACCAATATGTTCTCTTTTCTTTTTCAGGATAATGCAGTCAATATCCAGTTCGCCGTTCACATACAGATATTCATATTCGATACCGGACTTTGGAATGGATGCCGGAATACGTTTTTCCGTATACCAATCTTTCATGTATTTCCTCCTGTTTTTCGAAATCGGGGACAGATATATGTTCTTTGCTTTTCATTATACACGAAATATCTTCATTGTAAAAGGATTTTTCATCAAAAAAACAGCTACAGATCTGTTTTCTGTAACTGCCTTTTTGATGATGCATCTGCAGATGCTTTCTTTTATTGAAAATTGTAATGTGTTACATCATGCCGCCCATGCCTGCTGCTCCGCCGGCCGGCATTGCAGGTGTTTCTTCTTTGATATTTGCAACACAGGATTCCGTTGTCAGGAAGGTGGATGCAACGCTGGTTGCATTCTGCAGAGCACTTCTTGTTACTTTTGCAGGGTCCAGGATTCCTTCTTCTACCATGTTGACATATTTCTCATTGTATGCGTCAAATCCGATACCAGCTTCGGATTCTCTTACTTTGTTGATGATAACAGCTCCTTCCAGACCTGCGTTTGCAGCGATCTGATGCAGTGGAGCTTCCAGTGCTTTGAGAATCACAGATGCACCTGTCTTTTCATCACCCTCCAGTGTGTCAACCAGTTTTGCAACTTCTTTGGATGCATGGATGTATGCAGAACCACCACCTGCTACAATACCTTCTTCTACGGCTGCCCTTGTTGCGTTCAGTGCATCTTCCATACGCAGTTTTGCTTCTTTCATCTCTGTCTCGGTAGCTGCACCGACACGGATAACTGCTACGCCTCCTGCCAGTTTTGCAAGTCTCTCCTGCAGTTTTTCTTTATCAAATTCAGATGTTGTAACTTCGATTGCAGCTTTGATCTGTGCGATTCTGTTTTCGATTTCTTTCTTATCGCCCATTCCGTCAACGATAACGGTGTTCTCTTTTTTCACTTTCACAGATTTTGCACGGCCAAGCTGGCTGATCTGTGTATCTTTCAGCTCCAGTCCCAGTTCTTCGGAAATGACCTCGCCGCCGGTCAGGATTGCGATATCTTTGAGCATTTCTTTTCTTCTGTCACCATATCCAGGTGCTTTTACACCTACTACCTGGAAAGTACCACGCAGTTTGTTCAGGATCAAGGTTGTCAGAGCTTCTCCTTCGATATCCTCTGCAATGATCAGCAGTTTCTTGCCGGACTGTACGATCTGCTCCAGCAGCGGCAGGATCTCCTGGATATTGGAAATCTTTTTGTCTGTGATCAGGATGTACGGATCATCCAGGACAGCTTCCATTTTTTCCATATCCGTTGCCATGTATGCAGAAATATAGCCACGGTCAAACTGCATACCTTCTACCAGATCCAGCTCTGTCTTCATGGTCTTTGATTCTTCAATGGTGATAACACCATCATTGGAAACCTTTTCCATAGCATCTGCTACCATATTTCCGACTTCATCATCACCTGCAGAAATAGCTGCTACTCTTGCCATCTGATGTTTGCCGTTTACCTTGCTGCTCATAGCTGCAATAGCATCTACTGCTGTCTGTGTTGCTTTTTTCATACCCTTACGCAGGATGATCGGATTTGCACCTGCTGCCAGGTTTTTCATACCAGCCTGGATCATTGCCTGAGCCAGAACAGTAGCGGTCGTGGTGCCATCACCTGCTACATCGTTTGTCTTGGTAGCAACTTCTTTTACCAACTGCGCACCCATGTTTTCGAATGCATCTTCCAGTTCGATTTCTTTTGCAATGGTAACACCATCGTTTGTGATCAGAGGAGCGCCATACTGTTTATCCAGAACAACGTTTCTTCCCTTCGGTCCGAGTGTTACTTTTACGGTATTTGCCAGTTTATCAACACCTGCTGCCAGTGCTGTTCTTGCTTCTGAACCATATTTAATTTCCTTTGCCATGTCAATCAACCTCCAGTTAATTTTCTATATAAATAATCTGTTATTCAACAACTGCCAGAATATCATTCTGTTTTACAATGATATACTCTTCATCTTCCAGTTTTACTTCATTTCCTGCATATTTGGAATAAATAACCTTATCTCCGACTTTCACCTGCATGGTCACTTCTTTGCCGTCTACCATTCCGCCAGGTCCAACTGCAACAACTTCTGCTTCCTGTGGTTTTTCCTGAGATTTGCTTGCCAGAATAATACCGGACTTTGTTGTCTCTTCTGCTTCAAACTGTTTTAATACAACTCTGTCACCTAATGGTACTAACTTCATTTTATATTCCTCCTTAAATTATGATTGTTTTCTTTGTGATGTTATTAGCACTCACTTTTAACGAGTGCTAACTTTAGTTCCTATAATAGTGAACTTCCCTCAAATGTGCAACTGGAATTATTTTCACATTTTTAAATATATTCTCATCCATTCTTTTTATTCCTCTTTCTTTCTCTCTTTTTCTCACTTTTCTATATTTTATATTTTTTTAATAGATTGATGATGCCGTATGGCATCTTTTGACCTTAATATCATGTTTTAAAAGCCACTGCAAAAGGTGTTGTTCTTCTGCAATGGCTTTTATGTCCTGTATCTTAGTTCTGACTGCTCTCTTTTCGTTTTTTCTTGATATCATCCAGTTCCTGGAATACCACGTCATTCAATACTTTGATATAGGTTCCTTTCATACCGGAAGATCTGGATTCGATTACGCCGGCACTTTCGAATTTCCGCAGTGCGTTTACGATCACGGAACGGGTAATACCGACACGGTCTGCGATCTTGCTTGCCACCAGGATCCCTTCTGTTCCATCCAGTTCATCAAAAATATGGATGATCGCTTCCAGTTCCGAAAAAGAAAGTGTACTGATCGCCGACTTGACAATCTGCACTTTGCGATTCTCTTCTGCATTTTCTTCATGTACGGAACGCATCATTTCCAGCCCTACCACAGTCGTTCCATATTCACTGAGGATAATGTCATCAATATCATAGCCTTCATTGCATTTATACATAAAAACTGTTCCAAGCCGTTCTCCTGCAATATCGATCGGATTGATGATCGCCTGATATTTCTTTACATCTCCATTTTCAAATCCAAGTGTTTCCAGATTTACGTTTTCTTTTGTCGATAAAACACCAAGAAAACGCTCGTTCAGCAGCTCGTCAATATGGCCTCCCACTTCATCATCGATCAGTTCTTTTATCTCCTCTACTTCCGGCGTAAGACTGATTCCAAGCACTTTTCCTTTTTTACTGATAACCAGTACGTTTGATTTCAGGATCTCTGACAGCACTTCGCAAATATCATTAAACACAACTTTACTGCTGCTATTGTTGTGTAAAAGTTTATTAATTTTCCGTGTCTTGTCCAACAACTGTACACTCATTGCGCTTCTCCCTTCTGTTATTTTTTGTCTTTTACTGCTTTTTCTTCTATTTCTCAGCATATTCTAAATTTAACATAATTCTTATGAATTTTCAATACATTTAACGCAAAAAAGCCGCCATGGGCAGCTTTTCTTTGCATTTATTTCTCATTTTTTCTACAATTATTTGTTTTCAACATAACCACAGGCTTCGTTGATGCAGAGTAATTTATTTCCTTTCTCTACCATCAGCCCGCCACATTTTGGACAGGTCTGCTTTGACGGCTTCTGCCAGGACATAAAATCGCAGTCCGGATTGTCCTCGCAGCCATAATATTTCCTGCCTTTTTTCGTTTTGCGCAGAACAATGTCTTTTCCGCATTTCGGACAGGAAACCCCGATTTTTTCCAGATATGGTTTGGTATTGCGGCAGTCCGGAAATCCCGGGCAGGCGAGAAATCTTCCATGCGGTCCATATTTGATGACCATATTGCGTCCGCACTCTTCGCAGATCACATCGGTCACTTCATCCTCGATCTTTACTTTTGCAAGTTCCTGTTCTGCGTTCTGTACCGCCTCATCCAGATCCGGATAGAAATTGCTGACTACCGTTTTCCAGTTGACAACACCTTCTTCTACCTTATCCAGCAATGACTCCATGTTGGCGGTAAAATTGACATCCACAATACTTGGGAAGGCCTGTACCATGATATTGTTTACCACTTCCCCAAGCTCTGTCATATACAGATTCTTATTTTCTTTTGCCACATAACGGCGGTTGATGATCGTTGTGATCGTCGGTGCATACGTACTTGGACGGCCGATGCCAAGTTCTTCCAGTGTCTTGACCAGTGCTGCCTCTGTATAATGTGCCGGCGGCTGCGTAAAATGCTGTTTTTCCTCAAAGGACTGGAAGTTAAGCTGAGTATCCTCAGAAATCTCTTTTACCAGAAGGTTTCCTTCGCCCTTTTCTTCCTCTTCCTGTACATAGACTGCCATAAAGCCGTCAAATTTTCTCTTTGATGCAGAAACGTGGAAACGGTAACCTGCTGCATCGATCTTGACAGAAGTGGTAACATACTGTGCATTTGCCATACGGCTTGCCGCAAAACGTTTCCAGATCAGTTGATACAGGCGGAACTGATCTCTTGTAAGAGACTCTTTCAGTATAAATGGTGTCCGTGTAATATCGGTCGGACGGATAGCTTCGTGTGCATCCTGTATTTTCTTGCCTGTCTTTTTCTCCTGAACCACGGATGAAACATATTCTGCCCCGTAATTGCCTGCAATGTACGCTCTGGCTGCCGCATCTGCTTCGTCAGATATACGTGTAGAATCGGTTCTCAGATACGTGATGATACCTATCGTGCCGCTTCCTTTTACATCTACGCCTTCATATAACTGCTGTGCAACACGCATCGTCTTCTGTGTTGAAAAATTCAGCACTTTGGAAGCCTCCTGCTGCAGCGTACTGGTGGTAAACGGAACCGGTGCTTTTTTGCTCCGCTCCCCCTTTTTCACTTCAGAGACCTGATATTGTGCACCGGAAAGCTTTTCTGTGACCGCATCCAGTTCTTCTTTGGAATGGATCGTCATTTTTTCTTTCACCGTTCCGTAAAATCTGGCTGTCAGAGGCTTTCGCTCCCCCGGAATCGCAAAATCTGCATCCAGTGTCCAATATTCTTCCGGAATAAAAGCAGCGATCTCCTCTTCACGGTCTGCGATAATACGAAGTGTGACCGACTGCACGCGTCCCGCACTTAATCCACGCTTTACTTTTGCCCATAAAAGCGGACTGATGCGGTAACCAACCATACGGTCAAGCATACGGCGCGCCTGCTGTGCATCCACCAGATCCATATCGATCCCTCTTGGATGCTTCAGTGATTCTTTTACGGCACTTTTGGTAATTTCATTAAATGTAATACGATGTATTTCCTTATCATCCAGTTTTAAAGCTTTGGACAGATGCCAGGAAATTGCTTCTCCTTCACGGTCAGGGTCCGTTGCAAGATATACTTTGTCTGCTTTCTTCACCGATTTGCGAAGTGCTGCCAGAATATCCCCTTTCCCTCTGATCGTGATATATTTCGGTTCGTAATTATTTTCAACATCAAACCCCAACTGACTCTTTGGCATATCTCTTACATGTCCGTTCGATGCTGCCACATCGTAATTTGAGCCAAGAAATTTTTTGATGGTCTTTACTTTTGTAGGTGATTCGACAATAATCAGATATTTCGCCATTTGTTTCCCCTCAGATTTTCGAATAATGATTTTTGACATCCTCAGCGACAAGTCCGCGCAACATCAGCCGAACCAGCACAGCACTTGCCCGGTGCGGTGTAAGGCCTGTCTCGTCTGCAATGCTCTGAAGATTTTTCGTCTGAAATTCCAGAACACTATACACCAAATTTTCTTCGCTTTCAAGTGCAAGATTTGTTTTTTTTCTGTTTATACGACTTTTTTTCTTAACTTTCATACGTTCTGCAAGCTGTTCCACTGACAGAAAGATCTCTGCTCCCTGCGCGATCAGACGGTTGCAGCCGGCACTTAACGCATCGCCGGTACGCCCCGGAACTGCCATGACATCCCTTCCCTGTTCCAGTGCCTGGTCTGCGGTGATCAAAGATCCGCTTTGTTCTCTTGCTTCCACTACGATCACAAGATCCGAAAGACCGCTTATAATCCGGTTGCGCATCGGAAAATGACGTGGAAGCGGCTGTGTCCCGAGCGGAAACTCAGACAAAACACCTCCTTTTTCTGTCAGTTCCCGATAAAGCTTCTCATGCTGCTGTGGGTAGCAGATGTCCACACCATTTCCAAGCACCGCAAAGCTTTCACCTCCCGCTTCCAGCACTGCCTTCTGGGCAATTCCATCGATTCCTCTTGCCATCCCGCTTACTACCTGTATCTGACAGGCCGCCAGCTCCCTGGCGATCTCCGTTGCAAAATGTCGTCCGTAAGCACTGCTGCTGCGTGCGCCCACGACTGCTGCTGTTGGGATATGCGGATCCGGAAGTCTTCCTTTTACAAACAGCCCATGCGGATAGTCATAGATATTTCTCAGTTTTTCCGGATATGCCTCCATACTGCTGCTGATAAACCGTATGCCCTGCATCCTGAGCTGATGCTGTTTTTTTTCAAGATCCCATGTGCTCCTGCTTTGGAGAAGCTCCTGCTTCTGTACGATATTTAAGTCCGGAAATGCCAGGATCTCTTTTTCCGGTGCCAGAAACACCTCTTCCGGTGTCTGAAAATAATCAAGTAACTGCTGTCTTTTCATGCGGTACATTGTCTGAAGGCTGCACAGCCACAGCCAGAAGCCTTCTATCTGATACTCCTTCTTTGTCACCCTTTCACCTCCAGATCTGCTGCTGTTCAAACATCCGGTAACTGATCGCCTCATACAGATCTTCTTCTGTGATCTGCTCTCTCTGCTGCATATCCGCGATCGTACGTGCTACTTTGCGTATCCTGTGGCATGCTCTCGCCGTCAGTTCCAGCCGCTCATAGGCTTCCTTTAACAGTCGTTCTTCTTTTCTTCCAAGAACACAGTATTTCTGTACACCGGAGGCATCCAACTGTGCATTGCAGGTATAGCCGGTGCCCTGGTAACGTCTTTTCTGAAACTCTCCCGCACACTCCACACGCCGGCGTATGGAAGCAGAGTCTTCATTTTCATGTGTTCTGACCAGATCTTTGTACTCCAGTCTCTGTGCTTCCACACTGATGTCCATGCGGTCCAGGATCGGACGGCTGAGCCTGCTCTGATACCGGCGCAGCTCGGATGGTGTGCAGATACACCTGGAGTGGTCCGGAAAATTTCCGCATTTGCAGAAATTCGTTGCTGCCACGATCATACATTCTGCCGGAAAGGTATCCCTGCTGTGCACCCTGGAGATATGGACTTCTCTGTCTTCCATCGGCTGACGCAGAATTTCCAGTGTCTCCCTTCGAAATTCTGCCAGCTCATCCAGAAACAGAACCCCCTTATGTGCAAGACTGATCTCGCCCGGTTTGGGAATCCTGCCGCCCCCTGCCAGCGCAGACGGTGAGATGGTATGATGCGGCGATCGGAAAGGTCTCTGTGTAATAAAAGGTCTTTTTTCTGATAACATACCTGCCACACTGTAGATCGCTGATACCTCCAGGCTTTCTTCCGGCGTCAGCGCAGGCAGAATCCCCGGAAGCCTTTTGGCAAGCATACTTTTCCCCGCTCCCGGCGGTCCTACCATCAGAAAATTGTGTCTTCCGCAGACTGCTACCTCTGCCGCCCTGCGCAGCACACTCTGGCCATTGATCTCCCGAAAATCCGGCAGTTCTGTTTCTTCTATATTATATACCTCTGATGCCTTCTTTTTTGCCTGCGTCCCCTGGCAAAACCAGGCAAGCACTTCGGAAAGAGATTCCACTGCAATAATACGGATCCCATCGATCCGCTCTCCCTCCGCGCGGTTCTCTTCCGGCAGGATGCAGGTATGACAGCCAAGTGCCCTTGCCGCCTGGACAACCGGCAGCGCACCGCGAATCCCTTTTACTGCTCCATTAAGTCCCAGTTCACCAACGGCCAGAACTCCTTCCAGGCTTTTTTCTTCCAGAAGCTGATACGACATAAGAACTGCCAGTGCGATCGGAAGGTCATAGCCCGTTCCATCCTTATGTACATCTGCCGGTGAAAGATTTACGGTGATACGCCTTGGTTTCAGACGGATACCGCTGTTGCGGAAAGCAGTCATCACTCTTTGCTGTGCCTCTTTTACTTTCGCTGAGAGATCGCCCACCATGGAAAAACCAGGCAGCCCGTCACTGACATCTGCCTCTACCACAACAGGTAATCCTCTGATCCCGCAGACTGCTGCGGAGAAAACTCTGCTGAACATATTTCACCTCTGTTTTATTGTCTGATTTGTGCCGAAATGGCAGAAGAAAGATTTTAAACCTGCATGCAGGGAATCTGCATGCGAACTGTCCCGGTCAGCACGCGGCTGACTCTGGTTTTCCGTATTGTATCATACTGTCTTTGCTTTTGCAACTGTCTTTTTAACTTTCTCTTATTGTATTTGTTTTAGCAAATCCTGTCCGACCTTAAAAAGTTCCAGGGCATCCTGCGGATATTCTCCCTGCACACAGACGGCTGCCGTGTAATCTTCTCCATCAAAAAAGTGCAGTTCATACTGCTTTCGGAAGATGCCGCCATGAAGCAGACATGCAGAAAGATCCAGATCTGACAGCTTTTCCCGGATACCGCTTCCCGTACATTTCAGATAACTTTCTTTCCCCGTCCAGACTCTGCTCAATATCCGGCCTCTCTCATTCTCTTTTGCCTGCATAAGGAGCTGATGCTCTTTTTCATGGCAGATATACGATGCGATGCGCTCCTTTTCATCCAGCAGCCGTTCTATGTCAACGCCGATCGGTTTTTTTGCAATCCCACATAAAATCCCGGCATCCGCATGGCTGTAATTAAAGTGAATGTCCGGATACTCTGGAAAACAGGGTTTCCCGTATGTGCCTTTTTTCATCTCCGGCAGTTTACGGAGCTGATATTCCTGACTTAGACCATACAGCAGAAGCTGCTTTGCCTGACGGCTCTGTAACCTTCTTCTTTCTGCCCCTTTTTGTACCGTTTCCTCTTTTGTTTTTCTGATCAGATAAATCACTTCTTTTTCCCTCCGCTTCCAGTGTAACACTCTTTGCAGTGCATGTCACCTGCTTTTTCTTTTCTGCTGCTCCTGTTCCTGAAAACAGGCTTTCATTTTTTGCAGAGCATTTTTTTCAATTCTCGAAACATACGATCTGGAGATTCCAAGGATTGCTGCAATTTCACGCTGCGTGGTCTCCTTTTCTCCCAGAATCCCATAGCGCATGCTCAAAACCTGCCGCTCCCGTTCCTCCAGTTTCTCCAGACAGCGGTACATAGTTCGGATTTCCTGTTTTTTATCCAGAATCTCTGCCAGATCTTTGTTTGTTCCCTCCACAATATCCACCAGGCAGATTTCATTGCCTTCCTTGTCAACGCCGATCGGCTCATAAAGTGAAACTTCTTTTGAAGCTTTTTTCTTTAACCGCAGCATCATCAAAAGCTCATTATCAATACAGCGCGCCGCATAGGCCGCCAGACGGTTGTTTTTTGTATGATCAAAGGTCGATACCGCCTTGATCAGCCCGATCGTTCCGATCGAGATCAGGTCATCCGTCTCTTCGTCCGGACGCTGATATTTTTTCGCCACATGGGCTACCAGCCTCAGATTACGTTCTATGAGAATCTGCTTTGCCTCCTCGTCGCCCATTTGATATTTTTTCAGATAATACTTTTCTTCTTTGGCGTTAAGAGGTTTCGGAAATGTTTTCAAAGAAAAACCTCGAAGCAGATTTATATTATCTTATGCGAAAATACACTTCAGCGTGCCTTTCCACTTTTTTCTTTTTCCATCCTGTGCTATACTGGCAATTACACGAAATCATTTATGCCTGTAAAGGAGGTCTTTATGGCTGCACTTTTTCTCTCACCCATTTATCTTGCGGTGTGTTTTTATGTTCTGAACTGGATGCTCAAATGGATGGCTGTCTGCAGCAACGTCTTTTCACTTCCGGTATTCCGCTGCGGGTTTTCTGCACTTTATATCCTGACTGCAACGACGCTGCTCTCATCCTTTCTGATCAAAAAACCAGACTGGCTTCATCGCACGCTGAAACAGATCAGCAACCTATGGCTCGGTACTTTCCTCTATGCCCTGCTTGGCATCGGCATTGCCGATCTGATCCGGATCATCCTCTATTTTTCCTGGTTATCCAAAACTTCCTGGTTCCACTCCCGATGGATGTTTGCCTTCACCGGCTTTTTTACCGGAGTCTGTGTCCTTTTTTTCAGCCTTTACGGTTTTCTTCATGCCAGGAAGCTTTATACTACAAAATGGCATATTATTTCCCATAAAGCCTGTGACGGTCATCCTGCTCTTAGGATCGCCCTGATCGCCGATCTGCACCTTGGCTACAATACGGACGAATTTCTCCTCGGACGCCTGGTGAAACGCATCAATAAACTGCAGCCGGATCTGATCGTGGTCGCCGGAGATACCTTTGACAATGAATTTCATGCCATCCGCCACCCAAAGAAATCTGCCGAGATCCTCGCCGGTCTGCAAAGTACTTACGGCACTTACTGCTGCTATGGAAATCATGATCTGGATGAAGCCATCCTTGCCGGCTTTACTTTTGGCGGACAAAAAGAGGACGCCGATGAGCGTTTTGAGCAGTTTTTCCTGGATGCCCACATGACTTTGCTGGACGATGAGATCCGTCTGATCGACAACTTTTTTTATCTCATCGGCAGAAAAGATCCTGCCCGCTGCAAGAAACTTGCCTCGGAAGCTGAGCGCATGACTCCACAGCAGCTTACCGAACATCTCGATCATTCCAAACCGATCCTGATCATAGACCATCAGCCAAAAGAACTCTCCCTGCTCGCAGATGCCGGTGCAGATCTGATCCTTGGCGGACATACCCACAACGGCCAGCTTTTTCCCGGTAATCTTTTCCTTCGTCTGATGTGGGAGAATCCTTACGGACTCCTGAAAAAAGGAGATGCTTACAGTGTTGTGACCTCGGGAGCCGGCATCTGGGGACCGAATATGCGTCTTGGCACAAAAAGCGAAGTATGTCTGATTGAAATGAAATTTGATTCTGTGCATATTTCCGACAAAATATAATTTGTTTATTTTGGGTATGGTCATTTTCACCTGTTAATGTTAAAATTATGACACACGTTTGTATATCCGGCACGGTAAATCGTTTCGGCTGTACAGCGTCTGTCACTGATATCGTTAGGGGAGTCCTATCTCCAACATCATTTTATTCTATTAAAGGAGTATTCTATGAAAAAGAGAATGAAACAGTTAATGGCTGTTATGTTGTCAGCCGCTCTGTGTATCCCTGCAATGCCAGGTGCATATGGTTATGCTGCATCTTCCGGCACTACGTTTACGCAGGAAGAGGAAATCGCTCTCTCCGGACTTGGTTCTGAGCGAAGCACACTTTTTAATGACGGATGGAAATTTTCTCTTTCCGATCCTTCCGGTGCAGAGGGCACCTCGTTCAACGATGGTTCCTGGGATTCAGTAACCCTTCCGCATGATTTCAGCATCAGCCAGAATTTTACGACTTCCGGTGAAGCAGAGAGCGGATTTCTGCCGGGCGGAACTGGATGGTATCGTAAGAGCTTCACCGTACCTTCCGGCTGCAATGGAAAATCTGTCATCCTGAGCTTTGACGGTGTTTATCAGAATGCCTATGTTTATGTCAATGGAAAGAAAGCAGGCGAAAACCACTACGGTTATACTTCTTTTTCTTTTGATATCAGCAAATATCTGGTATGCGATGGTCTCACCGAAAATGTGATCGCTGTCAAAGCAGTAAACAAGATCCCTTCCAGCCGCTGGTATTCCGGAAGCGGTATCTACCGTGATGTAAAACTGATCGTTACAGATCAGGTTCATGTAAGTCCGAACGGTACACAGATAACCACTCCGGATATCGAAAATGGTACCGGAACGGTTTCTGCAAAAGTAAATGTCACAAACAGTGGAACCTCTTCTGCAAACATCACTGTCCGCAATACCGTTTACGACAAAAAAGGCCAGAAAGTTTCAGAATCTGCCGAAACTACTCTGACGGTTGAAGCCGGTTCTTCTGTGGAAGCTTCTACAAACAACGTTGTCACCAATCCGACCCTCTGGTCTTTGGATGATCCGACGCAGTACTATGTACGCACAGAGATCCTTTCCGGCGGCAATGTGATCGATACTTATGATACCTCATTTGGCTTCCGCTGGTATAAATTTACAAAAAACACAGGATTTTCTTTAAATGGTAAAAATGTAAAACTGAACGGTGTGTGCATGCATCACGATCAGGGAGCTCTCGGCTCTGCTGCCTACTACGATGCCATGTATCGCCAGATTTCCATTCTGAAAGATATGGGCGTGAACCTGATCCGTGCCACACACAATCCGTATGACGAAGATTTCATCGATATCTGCGATGAACTTGGTATCCTTGTGATCGAAGAAGCTTTTGACGGATGGGAACTTGCAAAGAACGGAAACAGCAACGATTTCTCCGTTTACTTTAACAGGAAACTGACCGGTGACAATGAGATCCTGGACGGTGACACTTCCATGACCTGGGCAGAATTTGCCATCAAATCCATGGTAAAACGTGACCGCAACGATCCTTCTGTGATCCTCTGGTCTCTTGGCAATGAGATTGACGAGGGATGTTCCGGAAGTACTGCAAACTATCCGACCATCGCCGAGAACCTGATCAATTGGATCAAAGAAGTAGATACGCAGCATCCGGCGACTCTCGGAAGCAACCGCAGAACAACTACCGGAAATATCGCTGGTGCCATGGCTAAAGTCGTTGTAAGCGGCGGTATTGCCGGTTACAACTACGCAAGCAGCAGCGAGCTTAACAATCTGGCATCCCATAACGGCGGAGTCATCCTGGCAAGTGAGACTTCTTCAGCTACTAACAGCCGCGGTATTTATGTTTCTGCCAACGGCAATCAGAATGTTGACGGCAAGTACCATCTGACTTCCTATGATACTTCTAAAGTAGGCTGGGGAAAAACGGCTCACGATTCTATCTGGGATACTGTGACAAAAGATGCCGTTGCCGGTGAATGTGTATGGACCGGATTTGACTACATCGGTGAGCCGACTCCATGGAATGGTATTAACAGCGGTTCAAAATCAAATGGAAATCCATATCCAAACAGCAGTTATTTCGGTATCGTTGAGACAACCGGCTTCCCGAAAGATACTTATTATCTGTACCGCAGCCAGTGGAAACAGGATGACACCACGCTTCATCTTGTAACTGCATGGGACAGCGACAATATGTTCAACAGTAACGGCAAGACTCCGGTATGGGTTTACTCCAATGCCGCAAAAGTAGAACTTTACCGCAATGGCAAAAAAGTCGGTACTGCAACACGTAAAGTCAACAAAACCGCAGCAGGTCATAAATATTATACCTACACAACACAGTCCGATGACAGCAGCGTATGTACAACTCAGTCCGGAACAAATTCCACATCTCTGTACAGTGTATTCAACGTAGCCTACGAAAAGGGAACGATCTCTGCAAAAGCTTACGATGAATCCGGAAAAGAGATCACGGACTTTGAAGGAACTGCTTCTGTTTCCACACCGGATGCACCTGCAAAACTTGTGGTAAGCAAAGACAAAGAGAGCATCACTGCAGATGGCAGCAGCCTGTCTTATATCTCTGTAGATGTTACCGATGCAAACGGAAACCTGGATACTACAGCCACCAACAATATCCGCTTTACCCTTACCGGTGACGGCGAGATCGTCGGTGTCGATAATGGTGATCAGGCAACCGTTAACAAATATCAGCAGGCTTCTGTGCTCACCAGCACCACTTCCGCAAACATCAATGCCTATGCCGGAAAAGCTCTGGTGATCGTACGTTCTACAAATAAAACCGGCAGCTTTACAGTAAAAGCAGAATCCGGCAGCCTGACAGGCGGCGAAGCAGTTGTCACCACCTCTAGTGCTTCTGACAACAACAGCAACGCTATGACCAGCTATCGTATGGCAAAACATCTGTACGCTCCGGTTGGCTCTTCCAATGTGGAACTCCCTGCAAACGCTACGGCTTCTTATGCAGACGGAACGACCAAAACCTGCCAGATCACATGGAAATCCTATGATAAAGCCGCTCTGAAAACCGTAGGTTCTTTCCGCATCGAAGGTTCTTTCACCGATGGAACAGAAACCGTAGATGTTTACATAACCGCACATATTTACGGCAAGATCAAAGTTGCAGAAAACTATTCCTGCATCACAAAACCAAATACCATTCCGGAACTTCCAAAAACTGCCATGACTTACTACGCAGACGGAACTGCTTTTGAAGCACGCGAGATCACCTGGGATATGAACGGTGTCACCGCAGATACTTTCAAAAACATTGGTGACATTGTAACCATCAACGGCAAGGTTTCTGCTTTTGGTGAGACCTACCCGATCACTGCAAGCGTACGTGTCGCAGAACCGGTGATCGTCAAATACGACAACGTAGCAACTGCCGCCCTGCATCTGACGGACAATGGTCCTTACAGTGACACGCTGGCCGCTATTAAAGATGGAAACCGTTCCGACAATGGATTCAGTGATTCCCGCTGGAGTACCTGGGATAAAAAAGATGACCCCACACATGAAGATGCCGTGATCACCATGGACTGGGCTACTGCGATCGCTACCAACCAGATCAACCTCTTCTATTTCTATCAGCCAGATGATCATGCTCAGTCCAAATTACCGACAAAGGTAAAATTTGAATATACCCTGAACAGTGGTTATGAAAATGGGGAGATTGTTTCCAATAACTGGCAGGAGATCACACCGGCAGGAGAACCAGAAGAGATCAACGATTCTTCCCTGCATAAATGGACGAAGGGTTACACCTACAAATTTGCGGAAACCATCAATCCGATCGCAATCCGCATCACGTTCCGCTACACTGGCTTTATTGGTCTGAATGAAGCAGAAGTTATGACTCCTACCACTACTTACCGTACAAATACAAGTGCGGAGCTTTCCGGTATCAAGATCGGCAATACAGATCTTACTCTCGGAACCGATGACCGTTATGAGATCGATGAGAGTTCTTTTGACGGATTAAGCTTTACCAATCCGGAAAATGCTGCGGTTACCGTTATCCCGGTAAGCAACCGCGAGATCAAGATTATCTCCGTATCCGAAGATGGAAAGACTACCAGAACTTATTCCGTAATTCTGAAAAATGTACCGTCGATCCCGGATGAGTCAGGAACTCCGTCTACCAATCCAGGAACTCCGTCCACCAATCCAGGAACACCTTCTGCCAAGCCAGAAACACCTTCTACTTCTGTAATACCAGAGGGTTCTTTTACAACACGGAAAAAAGGCGATGTGATCTCGGTTGGTAAAAATCAGTACAAAGTTCTGGATACTGCTGTAAAGACGGTTGCTTTTGTAAAAACAACAAACACAAAACAGACAAATCTTACGATTCCTGGAACGATAAAAGACAGCAGCACCGGAATCACTCTGAAGGTAACGCAGATCCAGGCAAACGCTTTCAAGAACTGCAGGAAGCTGAAATCCGTTACCATCGGAAAGAACGTTACCACGATCCAGAAAAACAGCTTCTATGGATGCCGCAAACTTGCAAAAGTAACGTTCAAGGGAACCTCCGTAAAAACGGTCAAATCCGGAGCCTTTAAAAAGACTGCTTCCAAGATGACCGTGAAAGTTCCTAAAAACCTGAAAAAGAACAAGAAAAAAGTGGCTGCCTTTAAAAAGAAACTGATAAAGAGCGGTATGAACAAAAACCTGAAACTGAAGTAAAATATGATTCAAAAAATGCGAGTCCGTCATGGACTCGCATTTTTAACTGCTGTTTTCTTTTTTATCTGATCAGCTTACGGATCCTGTTATATCAGGCTTCCGGCTCTTTTCTTCTTAAGATATCGTAGGCTTCTGCCTTTCCGCCTTCCAGTTCCACATACAGGATCTGTTTGGAGTGCGGTGCGCTCTCCTGTTCTTCTCCATCTTCATTCAGGATCCGCTTTACGGTTACTTCGATATTCCCTCCGTCCGGCTTCATGATCTCTATCTGCTCACCGATACTGAATTTATTTCTCTGTTCGATACGGCAGCGTCCGTCTGCATCGATTTCACCGACGATACCAAGATACGTATATTCTTTTACATAAGTATTATTATCATATATCTGTGTGTTTTCATCCGGTCTGCCATAGAAGAAACCGGTTGTAAACTGACGGTAGGTACAGCTTGCAATCTGGGTACGGTACCATGGCATATGCTCCTCATACAGCTTCGGATCTTTTCGGTAGTCATCGATCGCTTTGCGGTAAGTTCTGGCAACCGTCGCCACATAGAGCGCTGTTTTCATCCTTCCTTCGATCTTGAAGCTGTCAATTCCGGCATCCAGAAGATCTGGAATATGTTCGATCATGCAGAGATCTTTGGAATTAAAAATATAAGTTCCTCTCTCATTTTCATAGACTGGCAGATACTCACCCGGACGTTTTTCCTCTACCACTGCATATTTCCAGCGGCATGGATGGGTACAGGCTCCCCGGTTGGCATCTCTGCCCGTAAAATAACTGCTGAGCAGGCATCGGCCGGAATAAGAGATACACATCGCCCCATGTACAAAAGTCTCAATCTCCAGATCATCCGGAATGTTTGCCCGGATCTCTTTGATCTCCTGC
>OGGG01000864.1_pt1 | contig 29579 bp, 28 predicted proteins | sample 1571201 | NCBI WGS metagenome assembly OGGG01 (sample SAMEA2581946, study PRJEB24529) | metagenome | biome: Human gut stool | place: China | collected 2011 | reverse complement strand
AGAGCGTGCCTTCGGGGAATTCGTTCATTTGCACATTCTAAAACCTCCGTAAATTTTTATTTATCAAACGTTATCTCTTTATGATACACAGCATGCTCCGCTATATATTCTTCATACGTTTTGGTCTTTTTCTTTTCTTCGTAATCTTCAGAGAAATAATACCCTTTCAGTTCGTTCATATATTCATCTTCATCGCAGAGATAAATATTGACTTTCGAGGTATCGTATCCGTAGGTCTGGCGGCAGTCGGTGATATCTCCGGCGTAGTCCATGCGTTCTCCGTTTGCGTCAAAGACTTCTGCAAAATAATATTTGCCGTCTGTCTCGCTTTTGTCTTTCGGATATACTCGCAGTTCGTATCTGGTTTTCACAACTTTTTCCAGTCCGATTCCGTCATCATTGACTTCGTTCACTTCCACGGTCTGCGTATCTTTGGTATCCAGTCTGACATCCAGATCAAATTCCCAGTTTCCTTCATAAATCTTCTCATCCGCAACTGTGAAGTTTATATTGTCAAAGCGAATGGAATCCAGTTCCATATGGCAGGTAAAAGTATCGGCCGGTTCTGTCTTCAGAGAACTTAAATCTACCCGCAGCACACCGGCAAAGGTATGATCGTCCACAAATTTTCCTTCCATATAATTGAACAGGAATGCTTTCTCATCCGGCATGAAGCTGAAGGTATTCTCTCCACTGATGGCTGCCTGGTCAGAATCCAGAATATAGTCTTTGATATTATCCTTAATTTTTATATCTTCCGGAAATGGCTCTTCACTGTAAAGACTCATGGCAATGTACATGGCATTTTTGTTATAATAAACCTCGGACAACGTCACAGTTATTCCATTGGATGTCTTTGTATAGGCTCCATCTGCCGGAACTTCCGAATCATCATCACTTCCTGCATTGCCATTTTTGCTGTCTGCATTTTTTACTGTCTTGTCTGTGTTCTGATCTGCGACATTTTCAGACTGAGCCAGTGTTTCTGCGACCTGGCTGAAATCTCCTTTTACGCTGATGTTATTTTCTACCTGTTCAAAAATATGTCCAATCACCGGCATTTTTGCTGCAAAGGATGGATTGGAAATACATAACACCGATGCCAGTGCCACTGCTGCTGCCATTCCCATTCCGGCTTTTGCTGTTCTTCGGAACAATGTTTTTTTGCGTCTCTTTTTCCCTTTTTCAATGCCTGCCTGAATTCGCTGATCCAGATCATCCGGCACCGGAATCTCATAAAAGCCTTTCATCTGTTCCGGATTTTCTATGTATTCAAATGTTTCTTTCTTCTGATTTTTTCTGTTCATCATTACAAATCCCCTACCCTTCTTCTAAGATCAGTTTTAGTTTTCTTTTTGCTCTGCAAAGATCTGATTTGATGGTCCCTTCTGCCCTTCCCGTGTAAGCTGCAATTTCGGAAATTTTCTTATCTTCGAAATATTTTTGTTTTATGATGGTTCGATACGGTTCCTCGAGAGACTCGACTGCATTGTGCAGATCCATAATCTCCTCCCGGCTTACTGTGCCGTTCTCTTCTTCCCTGTCCCGTATCTCCACGTCCAGATTCCCGATCTCTTTCTCCGCTTTCCGATACATTTCGTTTGCACAATTATAAATGATGCGTGTCATCCATGTGCGGAAATAACTCGGCTTTTTCAGATCTTTGATGGAAAGCATCCCGATAGTAACGGCTTCCTGAAAGACATCCCCCGCCAGATCTACATTTTTCACATAGCAGAATGCATTGCGGTAAAAATAGTCTTTATGGAGCTGTATCAGTTCTCCGTAAGCTTTTGTATCGCCTTTTTTTGCTTTCCGTATCAGCCACGCTTCGCTGCTCATGTTTTATCACCTCCCAGGTTCTATGCCGGATTGTTTTTCTGTCCTGCATTTTCTGTAGGTTAGATGCTCTCCACCGGTAAAAGGTTGCAATGATGCAAAATTTTTTATAAAAAAGGACGGCAAATTTAAAATCTGCCGTCCCATTCAATATCGTTTTATGATTATCTTTTAACAGAGTCTTTTATTCTTCAGAGGAATCTCTGTAGTAGTTAATCAGACATCCTTTGAGGATAATGGTTCTCTCATCATCGGTCAGTTCATCCATTTTCAGGGTAATTTCTTTTAATCCATCTCCGACAACGTAAGCTTTCATTTCTTTTGCTTTATCTTTAACTGCCTGTTTTACGTTCGGGATAAACAGGTAATCGCCGTTTGCAAATGGAAGCTCACCTTTATCGATGATAAATGGCAGCATACCCCAGTTGATCAGGTTGGAGCGATATCTCTTTGTCGCATATTCGTTTGCGATGTTTGCCCAGCCGCCCAGTACTTTCTGGCAGGATGCAGCCTGCTCACGTGCAGAACCGTCTCCTGGTTTTACAGCAAAGATCGTGCTTCCAATGCAAGTATTCTTGCTGTTCATATCCGGATATACTTTTTTGATCTCATCCCATACCGGTTTGAGTTCGCCAAAGGTTTCACATGGACAACTGCCTGCTTCACGAGCCTTTTCTGCTTTCTGTACTTCTTTTGCACGGCCTACGTATGCCGGATCTTTTCTGGAAAGTGCAAACTCTGCCAGTCCAAGCGGATTGGAACGGTAGGAAGATGTCTCTCCGGATGGAATCAGTTCGTCGGTTGTAGTAACCGGATCGTGGATCTCAGATACGACTTTCAGCACCATATTGTCTGCCAGCGGTGCCATTTCCGGCCAGTCTTTGATGTTCGGGCCAAACTGGATCTCCTGATCCGGATCTGCCACGCCCTTGCTGTCAAATACGCGGTTTGCATAAATGGAGCTGTCGAAGTAGTATTTCGGATTGCTGAAATCTACGTCTACATCGGTAGCTGCGGTCAGATATCCTTTGTTTGCTGCGGTTGCTGCGATGGAACGTGCATCCATCAGTGCTACGGAAGAGATCTGACCATTCTGCAGTTTGCTTCCTTCACGGTTCGGGAAGTTACGTGTGGAGTGACGGATACTCAGTGCATTGTTTGCCGGTGTATCACCTGCTCCGAAACATGGTCCGCAGAATGCTGTTTTCACGATCGCACCTGCCGCCATCAGATCTGCCAGTCTGCCGTTTCTTGCCAGTTCTACATAGATCGGTGTACTTGCCGGATATACACTTAAGGTAAAGGCATCTGCTCCGATGTTGGAACCCTTCAGGATATCGGCTGCTGCACAGATATTTTCAAATCCGCCGCCTGCACATCCTGCGATGATTCCCTGTTCTACATAGAGTTTGCCATTGTGGACTTTATCTTTCAGTGAATATTCTACTGCTCCGCCAAGGCTGACTTTTGCCTTCTGCTCTACATCGTCCAGAATATCCATCAGGTTTGCATTCAGCTCGTCGATGGTGTATGTATTGCTTGGGTGGAACGGCATTGCGATCATCGGACGGATCTCGCTTAAGTTTACATAAACCATGCCGTCGTAGTAGGTAACTGCACCCGGCTTCAGTGCTTTGTAATCTTCGCTTCTGCCATGGATATCATAGAAATCACTGATCTTGCCGTCATCGGTTCTCCAGACGGAGGACAGGCATGTCGTCTCAGTTGTCATAACGTCCACGCCGATACGGAAATCTGCACTTAATTTCTCTACGCCCGGTCCGACAAATTCCATAACTTTATTCTTTACATAGCCATTTTCAAAGACAGCTCCGATGATCGCCAGTGCAACGTCCTGAGGACCGACACCTTTCATCGGCTCGCCGTCCAGATAAATCGCTACAACACCCGGCATATTGATATCATAAGTCTTGGAAAGCAGTTGTTTTACAAGCTCCGGTCCGCCTTCACCCATTGCCATAGTTCCCAGTGCACCGTAACGTGTGTGGGAGTCAGATCCAAGGATCATCTTTCCGCCGCCTGCCAGCATTTCTCTTGCAAACTGATGGATAACTGCCTGATGAGGCGGTACATAAATTCCGCCATATTTCTTTGCACAGGTAAGTCCAAACATATGGTCGTCTTCGTTGATTGTTCCGCCGACTGCACAGAGGCTGTTGTGGCAGTTTGTCAGCACATAAGGAATCGGAAATTTCTCCAGTCCTGATGCTCTGGCCGTCTGGATGATTCCTACGAAAGTGATATCGTGGGATGTCAGTTTGTCAAACTTGATCTTTAATTTATCCATATTACCGGATGTGTTATGTTCCTGTAATATATTATAAGCGATTGTATTCTTCGCTGCTTCTGCTTTTGAAGGAACACCATCGCCCATTTTCTGTTTCAGTATTGCTTCTGTTTCATGGTTATCTTCCACGATCTCGGTGCCGTTTACCAGATAAACCCCGCCGTTATATAACTTGACCATGTTCTACCTCCTGAAAATTGAAATCTTATTCACGAAACGGGTTATATTCTGTCTTTTACCCGCATGGTTAAAGTATAATCGCATCCAGCTAAAAAAGCAAGATGCGATTCTTTTCGGTGTCAAACTTCTCTGCCTCTGCCTTATCATGCGCGGCATAGAGAATCGTTGCACCAAGTCTTTCATGAAGTTTTTCGATTTCTGTGCGGATCTGGATCTGTATTTTTTCATCCAGACCTTCCAAAGGCTCATCAAATAAAAATAACTGCGGTTTACGAATAACGGCCCGTCCAAGAGATACGCGTCTCTTCTGTCCTTCGGAAAGCACTTTCAGTTTGCGGGTCAAAAGCTCTTCTAATCCCAGAAGATCAGCGGTTTCTTTTACATCTGCTTCTATCTGCTCTTCAGAAACCTTTCGCAGCCTCAGTCCAAAGGCAAGATTATCATACACTGTCATGCGAGGATATAATTTATAATATTGAAAAACCATAGCGATTTCTCTGTTTTGGGGTTTCATTTCATTAATGATCTTTCCGTCCAGTTCAATCTCTCCACTGGTAACATCCTCTGCTCCTGCAATCATACGAAGAACCGTCGATTTTCCGCATCCCTTTTTTCCGGTAAGAATGACAAATTCTCCGTTTTTTACCTCCAGATTAAAATCATTTACAGCCGTATAACCGTTTGGATAACGTTTTGTGATATGCCGAAGCGACAAATCTGCCATAATCTGTCCTCCTGCATAACAACTCCGTGTACTCTGCGGAACCGTTATGCCTCTGCATTTATTTTGTATGCCTGAAATTGTCCATCAAATCTTCCAGTTCATTGAGCAGACAGTCTACTCTGCCATAGAAGGCGTCATTGTTGGTCGGATTGTCAAGTTCATTTTCAATATGTATCAGTTCCTCTGTCAACGCATGAATACGGTTCTTTCCGGAATTATCCTTATAAAGCATATAACGGCTTCGCTCGTTTTCCTCCGGTGTCATTTTCTTCAGCACCACTTCTACATTTGGTTTTTCGCCAATATAACGATAAGTAATCGAAGGAGATGCATGATTTAACAAATTCTGGATATAATAAATATCATTCGTTTCCTTATAATATCTCCATGCAAATGTCTTTCGCATGGTCTGTGCACCAATGGCATTGAGTCCCATACTTTTTCCCACACTCTTAAACACACGGTAAGCCTGTTCTCTGGAAAGTGCTGCCGGTGAACCAGAATGTCCAAGGATCAGATAAGCATCCGGATCTTTTCCTTCTGTGTACTGTTCAATAATTGTCTTTAACTCTTCCGGAATCTGAAAAGTACGTTTGATATTTTTTGTTCCGATACTTGCCTCAATGCTGTCCTTTCCGCGTATATCTTTGTTTCGGAATTTCAGGATCTCCTGAAGCTGCATACCTGTGCCAACTCCGATTTCAAATAAAATATAATATTTGTCGTCTACCTCTCTTAATTTCTGTTTAAATTTTTCCAGTGTTGTATCATCCTTGATCGGTGCTACCCAGTTCATGTTTTTCCTGCTCCTCCTCTTTTATTTCCGGTTCTTTTTGTTCCGGTTGTTCTGTTTCTGCAGATGTTTTCGTCTGCGGTTCTTTTTGTTTATCGATCAGCTCTTCCATTTCTTTCAGACGCTTTTCTTCTGCCTCAGCCTCACGCTTTTTCTGCTCTTCTTTTTCTTTTATGAGTTTTTCTTTTTCCAGTTCCGCGCGAATTTCCGCTTCTATCTCCTGAACGGATTTATTATCAATACTTTCTTCTATCTTTCTGCGTTCCTCTTCATCCTGTTCACGCTCTTTCTTTATCAGTCTTGCATTTTTATCTCTTATATAAGCAACGACCAGAAGCGGAATCAGAAGCAGGATCAGAAGCATGCCAATGCCTGCTGACAGCAGCTCGTGCTGCTCCACCCAGTTATTGAATAAAGTCCATATATTCAGGAATCCAAATGCTACGTTATCCATATATCCATCAACTTTCTCTTCAATGCTTTGTTTTCCCGGGGTCTTTGTCGGCTGTAATGTACCTGTATCGGTTTCTCTGTTCGAATCCGTTTTCTCATGTATGGTATGATCCGATACGGTAAGCTGTTTTACATCAAACGCAGGATTGTTGAAATAAATGGTTGCCTCCCCTACTTCCCATCCGGAATAACTGTATGCCACTTTATTTCCGCCAGTCATACTGCGCACCAGTTTACCTGTCTTTAATTTGTTTGGTATCGTTACCATCACGGTATTGCTTCCTTCAATGGCAGTCTGGTTCATTTCCTTCTGATTCAGAAGTGCCGCTTTTCCAAATCTGCATACACCGGCCAGTTCTCCAAGTGTTGTATTGAGAATACCGGCTTCCATTTCTTCATGACGGAAATTGTCAAATCCATAATTCAGAAGCTCTGCAGATTCATTAAACGTTTTCCAGGAACCATTTACTTTCAGTTCCACACACACCAGTGTTTTTCCATCGCGGTCGGCATACGTTACCAGTGTATTCCAGGCTTCATCGGTAAAACCTGTTTTTCCGCCATCACAGTCACTGTAAGAGAACTCACCATCCTCGTAAAGCATTTTCTGGTGATTGACAAGCCAGCGGTCCTCTTTCATATATTTTGTTTTGGGAATCTTATATTCTACTGTTTTTGTAATTTCCCGAAACAATGGTATCTGAAATGCCGCTTTTGCGATCAGCGCCATATCATGAGCACAAGTATAGTGATCTTCATTGTGAAGGCCATGTGGATTTACAAAATGTGTATTTACACAGCCAAGCTCTTTTGCCTTGTCATTCATCATCTGTACGAATACATCAATCGAACCACCCACATATTCTGCAATCACATTTGCCGCATCATTTGCAGAAGCAAGCATGATCGCATACAGTGCAGAACGCACAGTTATCTTCTCGCCCACCGACAGCCAGATCTGGCTGCTGTCCGAATCAATCGGAGTCAGTGCACTTTCGGATGCCTTGACTTTTTTATCTAATTCTCCATCGCTGATATGCTCAAGTGCAACCAGCATAGTCATGATTTTTGTAATACTGGCAGGATACATTTTAGCTTCTGCATTTTTACTGTAAAGAAATGCACCGGTATCCAGGTCCATGACTGTCGCACCTTCTGCCTCTACCCTAGGACCTCTGGGCCATTTTTTTAATTCATTTGTTTCTATCGTCCAGTCATACGCCTCAGGAATTTCTTCTGCATATTCCTCCGTATCCTCCTCGGCTGTCACTTCCGCTGCAAATAAAACAGCCGGAGAAGTCATCGTAAGCAGCATGGCGATGGCAAGGAGATATAAGAGGAAACCTCTTCTTTTCTTCATACGTTGTCTCCACTCATTTTTTCTTTCAGTACGGAGTCTGTTTGAGACTCCTGACACTAAGTATATTATACTCGGCTGTTTTTTTCAAGATTATACATCACAAACTATTTTTTCCATTATCTTGCAAAATAAAATGGCAGCCGCAGTACTGATGAACGTTGCCAGCATCGCCGGTCCGGTAACTGCTGCCGGATTTACACTCCCATATTGACTTCGGTATGCAATAATGCTGACCGGTATCAACTGCAGGGAAGAAATATTAAGAATCAGAAAGTTACACATTGTTTTACTGGCAGTTTCTTCTGCCAGTCCGCTTTCTTTTTTCAGCCTGGCAAGTTCTTTCATCGCTTTCAGTCCTGCCGGTGTCGCAGCACTTCCAAGACCAAGAATATTTGCAATCATATTTGCCGCAATGTATTCCTGTGCTTTATGCCCCTGTGGCACTTCCGGAAAAAGAAACTTTATGCACGGTCTCAATCTTTTCGAAAAAATCTCCAGAAGTCCTGCACCCTTTGCAATTTCCATCACTCCCATCCACAATGCCATCACCCCGGCCATCGTGACCGATAACTGAACTGCCTCTTTCGCCGAAGCAAAAGCGGCATCCGTTACTGCCTGCAGATTACCCGAAAATGCCCCATATAATATTCCAACAAAAATCATTCCCATCCACAGATTGTTCATGCCTGACTCCTGTTATGATATTCATCAAAGCTTATGACAAAACTTTTTTGAAAATGATAAACAGCTTGACTATTCTTTTGTGTCCCTTTATAATAAAGAGCGTGCAAATCACATGGAGACGTAGCGAAGTGGCCGTAACGCGCCTGACTCGAAATCAGGTTGTCCTTCGGGGCACGAGGGTTCAAATCCCTCCGTCTCCGCTAACTATTCAAATTAATATAAGTTTATACAAAAAAGTACTGTACGGCTCGTTCTATTCACAGTGCTTTTTCTTGTATAATGGAGGAAAATCTATGCAGAAACAGGATTTTAAGAAACTTTTTGAACATGGACCTGTGATTCTGGACGGTGCGACCGGCTCTAATCTTATGAAAGCCGGTATGCCAAAAGGTGTATGCACGGAAAAATGGGTTCTGGAACATCCGGAGACGATCATCCAACTTCAGAAATCTTATGTGGAAGCAGGCTCTCAGATCATCTATGCTCCTACTTTCTCTGCAAACCGGATTTCTCTGGCAAATCATGGTCTTTCTGATCAGATGGAGCATTACAACCATGCCCTTGTCGCTCTCTCAAAAGAGGCTGTACAGGGAAAGGCTCTGATCGCCGGAGATATCACCACAACCAGCAAAATGGACGCAGAATACGATGAGCTTCTTTCTGCTTACGAGGAACAGATTACCGCTCTGGTGGATGCAGGCGCAGATCTGCTGATCGCCGAGACGATGATCGGTGCAGACGAGACGATGGCCGTGATCGACGCGGCACATTCTGTCTGTGATCTTCCAATTCTGTGCTCTCTGACCATACAGGCTGACGGCAGTCTTTTCTTTGGCGGAAATATTTTTGAGACAGCACCGATGCTCGAAGAAATGGGTGCAGATGCAGTCGGCATCAACTGCTCTACAGGCCCTGATCAGCTCGAAAACATTATCCAGAATCTTGCCGGCAGTCTTTCTGTTCCGGTCATCGCCAAACCGAATGCCGGCATGCCGACGATCAACGATCAGGGAATTGCTGTTTACGATATGACGCCGGAATATTTCGGCAAAAGTATGAAACGTCTTGTTGACCTTGGAGCTTCCATGGTCGGCGGATGCTGCGGAACGGATCCTTCTTATATTAAGGCACTGGTAAACGCAGTCCGCTAAGCAGGCATAACAAAAAAGACATACATCGCAGAATTTTCTGTTATGTATGTCTTTTTTATATAACTACAAATCTTTGCTTATATTTTATTCGCCTGCATTTTTTTACCACGCACCGCACTTCGAACTTCTGCCACAGACGTTACTCCCACAGTTAGCTCAATTCAGGCACCCTCGCGTCACACAAAAGGTTCTGCTTAGTGCTGCTGCATTCCTGCCCTGACACGGTTCACAGATTTCTGTTGCACGAGACCCAAACGTCATCACCACTTATAGAAGGCAGCTCTGCAGCTAAAAGCCCTCGGATTGGTATCACCCCTGCTGTAGCGGATTGCAGGTACAGGGCACCGCTATCTCCCCGGCTGCGTGGTCTAAACTACTATATCGTGAATCCGCATTTTTGTCAAGTTTTTACTTCGAATTCTGCCGTATCAGCCACCAAGTTCTACCATGCGGTTAATGCATCTTCCTGCCCCTTCGAGCACATTCTGCGGAAGGTGGATCTCTTCGCCGCCTCTTCCTTTCAGGCAGTTATAGACATCCATAAGTGTTGTGATCTTCATGTTCATGCAGGTGAGCGGAACAGCCAGCGGATAGAATTTTTTATCCGGACAGGCAAACTGAAGGTGTTCTACAATGCTGTTCTCTGTTCCGATGATAAATTCTTCTTTATCGGATTTCTTTGCAAAATCCATGATCCCTGTGGTAGATCCGACATAATCTGCTTTTTCGACAACTTCCTGACGGCATTCCGGATGGACCAGAAGCAGTGCATTCGGGTGATCTGCCCTTGCTTTTTCGACATCTTTTGCACTGACTACAATATGACGCGGGCAGCCACCTTTATAAAAAGCAAAGTTTTTTTCCGGAAGCTGTTCCGCTACATAGCGTCCCAGGTTCGGATCTGGAATAAACAGGATTTTGTCGTTTTCCAGACGACTGCAGATTTCCACTGCTGAAGAAGAAGTCACGCATACATCACATTCTGTCTTAAGTTCTGATGTTGTATTGATATACGCCACAACCGTATAGTCCGGATATTCTGCCTTTAAAGTGCGAAGACCTTCCAGATCAAGCTGTTCTGCCATCGGGCATCCGGCTGCCGGGTTTGGCAGCCATACTTTTTTATCCGGGCTTAAAATTTTACAGGTCTCAGCCATAAAACGCACACCGCACATGATCACGCCGCTGCACTTGCTTTTGGATGCCTGTACGCTCAGTCCGTAAGAATCTCCCATATAATCTGCTACTTCCAGAATTTCCTGACCCTGATAAGCATGAGCCAGAATACATACATCCTGTTCTTTTTTCATACGCAGGATCTCCTGCTGAATTTCTGCTATTGTCATTCTTCGTTTCCTTCCTGTTTTGTATTCTGCTCCCATGGCTGAAGCGGTGCCAAAAGTCCTGCTTTTTTCAGTTGTTCTTCGATCAGATCCAGTCTCTCTTCGCTTGCTGCTTCCACCAGATGATAGTGATAACCGGATGTTGCATTACTCAGTGCACTGGAATTACTGTTGTTCAATGCGGTAATAAATTCATTTACATCCTGTCTTGACCTGATATCCATTTCTGCACTGACTCTTCCATAGACTCTGTGGCTGATACTGATATTGCAGATCCTGCCGCCACAGTCCACGATCAGATTCATTTCTTCTGCTGTCTGATCCGATTCATGACGAACTTTAAATTCCCGGACGCAGCTGCTGTCCTGCTGTATCACATATCCTCTTGTTGTTGATAAAATTCCTGGAGTCGCTGCACGAATCACTGCCATATCCTGCACGATCACCTGGCGGCTGACTCCAAACTGGCTCGCCAGTTTTCTTGCAGCAACCGGTGCATCTGCATTCTGAAGAAGAGTTAAAATTTCATTTCGTCTTTCCGCAGTATTCATAGTCCCGGCTCCTTTCAGACTGCATGAAGATTTTTCATGGAAATGTCCAGGATTGGGGCAGAGTGTGTCAACGCTCCGCTGGATACGAAATCAACTCCGATTTCACAGATACGTGCAATATTTTCTTTTGTAATGTTTCCGGAACATTCCGTCTGTGCTCTTCCATCGATCAGTTCCACAGCCTGTTTCATCACTTCCGGTGTCATGTTGTCGAGCATGATAATATCCGCTCCGGCCTCCACTGCTTCTTTTACCTGCTCCAGGGTTTCTACTTCAATCTCAATTTTGCGTACAAACGGAGCATATTCTTTTGCCATTGTGATCGCTTTTGTGATACTTCCGGCTGCACCGATGTGATTGTCTTTCAGAAGTACACCGTCTGATAAATTGTATCTGTGGTTGCATCCTCCGCCCACACGTACTGCATATTTTTCAAATACACGGCAGTTTGGCGTTGTTTTTCTGGTATCAAGAAGTGTTACTTTGCTTCCTTCCAGAAGTTTTGCAACCTGTCTTGTGTAAGTGGCAATTCCGCTCATCCTCTGCAGATAATTCAGTGCCACACGTTCTCCGGATAACAGCACACGGATGTCTCCGGTAACAGTTGCTATCAGTTCTCCTTTTCTGACTTCATCACCGTCTTTGCATTTAAAATCAATCTCTGTTTTCTCATCTAAAATCTGGAAAACTCTTGCGTAAACATCCAGTCCGGCAATGATTCCATCTTCTTTTGCGATCAGATCTACCGTTCCTTTTACCCCGGTCGGCATAACTGCATTTGTAGAAACGTCTTCACTTGTGATATCTTCCTGCAGTGCCATACGGATCAGCTGATCCGCCTGCATTTTCATAGTTATACTATTCATTTGCTTTTTTCATCCTCTCTATCTCATTCAACACTTGTTTATGATACCCTTCCAAAATTACATTCTGGTCTTCATATTGATTCAGATCCAGTCTGTCCGGTCTGCACAGCTCCGGTGCTTCTCCAAATATAATATCATCTGCCGCCCTTCTTGCAAAGACCAGGGATTCCAGGAGAGAATTGCTTGCCAGACGGTTCTTTCCATGGACACCATTGCAGCTTGTCTCACCGCAGGCATAGAGTCCACGCATGGAAGTCCGGCTGCTTAAATCTACCTGGATACCGCCCATAAAATAGTGCTGTGCCGGAACAACCGGAATCGGCTCTTTTCTCGGATCAAATCCTTCCTCAATACAGTGCTGATAAATGTTCGGGAAATGCTGCATGATCGTTTTTTCACCCAGCGGACGCATATCTTCCCAGACAAAATCAGTACCGTCCTTTTCCATCTGCTCAAAAATCGCCTGACTGAGCAGATCCCTTGGCTGCAGTTCATTCGTAAAACGCTGACCGTTTTTGTCATAAAGAAGTGCACCTTCGCCACGGACAGATTCTGAAATCAGGAAACGTCTTCCCGGTTTATGTGAAAATAAAGTTGTCGGATGAATCTGTATGTAATCCAGATGTTCTAATCTCACCTGATGTTTCATTGCAATACCGAGTCCGTCTCCGGCAATATGCGGATAGTTGGTAGAATTCTGGAACAAACCGCCGATACCGCCGCATGCCAGCACAACAAACTGGGAACGGATCGGATAAACATTATTTTTTGCATCCATTGCGATCACACCGCCGCAGATATTGTCTTTCGATATGATATCTACCATCGTCATATACTCGCAGATTTCAATATTTTCTTTTTCCTTCACCTGATTCAGAAGTGTCTGTGTAATCTCTTTTCCGGTAATATCCTCATGGAACAGGATTCTTGGTCTGGAGTGTGCGCCCTCTCTTGTAAATGCAAGCTCACCATCCTCCGCACGCACAAAGTCTACATTTCTCCACAGCAGATCACGGATGATATCATTCGAGCTTCTGATCATCAGATTAACAGCTCTTTTATTATTTTCATAATGCCCTGCACGCATGGTGTCTTCAAAATAGTCCTCATAGTCATCCTCACCACGCATCATGCAGATACCGCCCTGTGCCAGAAACGAATCTGACAGATCCGCCCCCTGCTTTGTAAGCATCAGAATTTTTTTTCTTTTTGGAAGATTCAGGGCACAGTAAAGTCCTGCCGCTCCGGTACCTACAATAATGGCATCATAATATTCATTCATCTTCTTATACCTCTTTCCTGTCACGGATTTGTTTTGCCATGAGCGACATTATACTACCGGTCTTTTCATGTGTCAAGACACCTGTATATATTATTCTTTAACTTTATATTTGTGATTGCTTTCCAGGTTGTATAATCTGAAATATTCTGTGTATCCGTAAATAATGTACTGTTCGCACTTGTCTCTCCATATGCAAAAACATGAACCGGTGCTGATGCTGCCACTACTGTTACTGCCATTGCTGCAGCGATAATCTGCAAAGCTTTCATTTTCTTCATATTTTTTATTCTCCTCTGCCCTGACAGACTCTTTTTAAATGCATTCTGATTCTTTTATTGATAAGTCTTATCATTTGGCAGTATACAGGTGTTATGTAAAGACAATTTGAGGATGTGTGTAAAATTTAGGTAGATTTAACTTTCTTCTTTTCTCGCAATTCTTTAAAAAATTTACTCAGCATGGTGCTGCATTCTTCCTGAAGAACCCCTTTTGTCAGTTCTACCTGATGATTAAACCGATCCATCTGCAAAATATTCAGCACCGAACCGGCACAACCGGCTTTCGGATTCATGCTTCCGATGACCACCCTGGATACTCTTGCCTGAACGATTGCCCCGGCACACATCTGGCATGGTTCTAACGTAATGTACATCGTACATCCTTCCAGCCTCCAGTCACCAAGTTTTTTGCTTGCTTTTTTAATCGCATTTAATTCCGCATGCGAAAGCGTATTTTTATCGGTGTTTCTGCGATTGTATCCGCGTGCGATAATTTTGTCTTCATAAACGATCACGCAGCCAATTGGAACCTCATCCAGTGCTTTCGCTTTTTTTGCCTGACGGATGGCTTCCTTCATATATTTTTCGTCTGCTGTCATATTTTTCTTTTGCCTTTCTGTAAATGTGGTATACTGAAAATATCATTTTTTATACAAATTCAAGTCGAACGCACGTAAGACTTAGCACGCGATTCCGGTCATCTCTGGCTAATATTTACCTGACAGAATCGCTGTATATACATTGATTTTTTGCAATTTTAATTCCAGGAGGTTTTTATGAATATTCATGGTTTTATCACTTTAACTCTATTAGATTACCCGGAGCATCTCGCTGCTTCCATCTTCCTTGGCGGCTGCAACCTGCGATGCCCTTTCTGTCAGAATGGAAATCTTGTCCTTTCACCGGACAATGAACCTTCCATTTCTGAAGAGGAAGTACTTGCTTTTCTCAAAAAAAGAAGCGGTATTCTCGAAGGTGTCTGTATCAGCGGCGGTGAACCTACGCTGTATCGCGAACTTCCGGATTTTATAGAAAAGGTCAAAGCTCTTGGCTATCTTGTGAAACTGGATACAAATGGCACAAATCCGGAAATGCTGCGTTTTCTTTATGAAAATCATCTTCTTGATTATATTGCCATGGACATCAAAACGCAACCCGAACAGTATGCAAAAGTTTCCGGTCTGCAGCCGGATGCTGCAAGTACACAGAAACTCCTGCAAAATATCAATCTTTCAAAAGAATATATTATGTCCTGCGGCATAGATTATGAATTTCGCACAACCGTTGTAAAGGAACTGCACGACGAGGAAGATTTCAGAGAAATCGGAGCATGGCTTTCCGGCTGCAGCCGCTATTATCTGCAGCCTTACCGTGAATCCGAACACATCCTTGCTTCCATGCAAAATCCAGATTTCTGTTTTCACGCACCGGATACGGAATCTCTTCATCGTTATATTGAAATCCTGAAAAATACCATTCCAAATGTGGAATTGCGCGGAGAAGATATCAAGTAAATAATTTTGGGGAACATCTGAACTCTATTTTACTGTCTATTGTTCATCAAAAGAAAAAACAGAGAAAAGCAATCGCATTTTTTTACGATTGCTTTTTTGAGTGATTTCAAATGATTTATTCCAGATTTTTGCACCAGTAACCAAAGGTCTGTTCTTTTATTTCCGATGTCCGGTCCGCTTTTGCTCTGCGAAATTCAGGAAATCCGAACATTTCTGCCATATTTTTTTCGCCATAAAATCCAGGGATTCCAAGAATATAGCCTCCCTCTTTACTTTTTCCTATCAGCAGATGCTGATGCTGGTAATATCCATGCATCAGAAAACTGTTGCTTCCCTGCCGCAGACCTTTCTGCCAGAGAATTTTTAAGTCCGATGGCTGAATGCGAATTGCATCTTCTATCTTTTCATCCTGCACCGGCTGAAAATGTATATAACGTGCTGTGGCACGATTCCATCTGGTATCCGTTCCCGGCTCGCAGCCCTGACATTTGTTTTCTGTTTCTGCACTTTTTATTCTGCTCTCACTTTCAGATTCTTCCACTGTTTCTTTTGGTGGTATTTCTTCATCTGTTTCTTTTGGTCTTTCTTTCTGTGATACTGCATCCTGTAATTCCTGCGATATTTTTTCTGATACTTCTTTTTGAAATGTTTCTTCCGATATTTTTTCTGATCTATCTTTCATTGATACTTTTTCTGGTATTTCTTCTGCCACTTTTTTTGAGAATATTTCTTCCTGCATCTCTTCTGATGTGATTTCCGGCTCCGCTTTCGCATGTTCCGATATATCTGAATTTATGTTCTCTTCTGATGGCTCTGATTTTTCTGGTTCTTCCGCTTTCTCTATTTCTGATGTTTCTTTTTGTTCGTTTTCTGCTTTTTCTATCTGTGATTCCCAGAGATCTTTTGCTTCTGTTTTTTCTGGTTCTTCTATTTTTTCATATTCATTTTGCTCAAACGTTTTTTCACTTTTTTTGTTCTCTTTTATTTTAATATTTTCTTCTTCCGGTTCATTCTCTTTGACCGTTTTTTCCTCTGTCTCTGTCATTTCTTCCTCAATTTCTGCCACTGCCTCTTCTGGTTTTCCCAGATTTTCGATCGCAATTGGCTCATCATCGAAAACGGTCATCCAGTTTCTACCGCTCTGACTTCTGATATAGATTCCACAGACTTGCTCAAAACGATAGGATTCTTCCACAAATGGTTCTTCTGGAACGGTAAAACGCCGGTCAAATCCACTGCCCTGTGTCTGCCCTTCTCCGATCAGGAGAATAATCGGATTGTTTTTTCTGCTCTCTTTTGGCTGTCGCACAATTCCAAATGTCTGTACGTTTCCATCCATCATCCTTACATTTTGAATATGTATCTGGATGCGGCAAATGGCATTTCGCAGTTCTATTTTTGCAAACCCTGTATTCTGCATCTTCTTTCCATTTACATATTCATAAATATAAGCCACAAAACGATGATAATCCGCCATCCCGTCCTCCATGGGCTTTATTCCTTGGTGTGATTATATGCTCGTTTTGTGGCTCATATGCAAAGCAGTTCCGCTTTCTGTATCAGAAAACCGTAAATATTTCTCCCGGTTCTTTTATATTTTTTATTTTTGCTGCATAAGGCTTTGCCTCTTCCAGCTTTTTATATTTTGAAATAACACTGTAATCATCCCAGCAGTGCATCGGAAACACCTCTTCTGCCTGTACATGCTGCAAAAACCAGGTCATTCCTGCTGCAAATTCCGTTCCCTGTCTTGGATCTAAGACGACAAATGCTGCTTTGATTTCTTTTTCTGCCAGTTTCTCTATCTGCCGCCGGTATGCTTTCCGCATGGTCTGATTAAATCTTTCCGGCTCACCAGTCCATGCCCAGTCATTGAGATCTCCTGCATGATAAACAAATCCTTCATCGGTACGAATCAGAAATGCTACGCCCTCATCGGTAGATTTCAGAGTTTCAATCTGAAGCCCCGCAAAAGTTTCCTGCCTTCCGCTGCCGATGAATAAGGTTCTTTCCTGCAATGGCTGCGGCACTCGTTTTCTCCAGATATCTGCTGAAAGCACAAACCATATATTTTTATGCTGTTTTTCCAGTTCAAAAATCTTTTCTGAAAAATGGTCTGCATGGCGATGACTCGCAAAAACAACCAGCGGCTTGTCTGCATTCAGATCCGGTATCTGCCCTTTAAAATAGTCAAATAGCAGATAGAAATTTTTTGTTTCCGTCAGAAAAGAACTATGATAAATATACGTTATTTTCATGAATTATATTCTTGCTGCTCCTGTTTCTCTTGCAGCTTTTGCGACTGCCGCAGATACTGCTTCTTTTACTCTCGGATCAAATGGATCCGGAATAATATAATCTGCCCTCAGTTCTCTTTCATCGATCAGATTTGCAATCGCATAGGCTGCCGCTGCGTTCATTGTATCATTAATGTCTCTCGCACGTACATCCAGTACACCGCGGAAAATTCCCGGAAATGCCAGTACGTTATTGATCTGATTTGGAAAGTCACTGCGTCCGGTACCAACTACAGCAGCTCCGGCTTCCATTGCCAGATCCGGCATGATTTCCGGAACCGGATTTGCCATCGGGAAAAGGATCGGATCTTTTGCCATGGTCTTTACCATTCCTTCCGTTACGGTTCCCGGTGCGGATACTCCAATAAACACGTCCGCACCCTTTAGTACATCTGCAAGACTTCCTGCCTGTTTCTCTTTGTTGGTAATGGCTGCTATCTTTGCTTTTTCTTCGTTCAGACTTTCTCTGCCCTCATAAATTGCCCCCTTGCGGTCACACATGATGACATTCTTCAGTCCAAGCTCGATCAGCAGTTTGATGATCGCACTTCCGGCTGCTCCTGCACCGGACATAACCACTTTGATGTCTTCGATTTTCCTTCCGGTAAATTTCAGTGCATTGAGCAGTGCTGCTGCTGTTACAACGGCTGTTCCATGCTGATCATCGTGAAATACCGGAATATCGCAGCGTTCTTTTAATTTTCTTTCAATTTCAAAGCATCTCGGTGCAGAAATATCTTCCAGATTGATGCCTCCGAAACTTCCGGCAAGAAGTGCCACAGTATTGACGATCTCGTCTACATCTTTGCTGCGAATGCAAAGCGGAAAAGCATCCACATCGCCAAATTCTTTAAACAAAGCACACTTTCCTTCCATAACCGGCATACCTGCTTCCGGGCCGATATCTCCAAGTCCGAGTACTGCTGTGCCGTCCGTTACGACAGCTACCAGGTTTCCTCTTCTTGTATACTTATAAGATAAATCAACGTCTTCTGCAATCTTCAGGCAAGGCTCTGCAACGCCTGGAGTATAAGCTACTGCCAGATCTTCCGGTGTCTCTATTTTTGCTCTGCTGATCACTTCGATTTTTCCATTCCATTTTTCATGCTGATTTAAAGCAAATTCTTTTTTATCCATTTTTATCTTCCTTTCTTTTTCGGATACAATTTGCATAGTAATTCTGTACTGTTATCATTACCGGATGACTATCTGTTTACAACCATCTTTATCAAATCTGCATGAACACCTGACGTTTTCTTTCCTCACTCTTTAATAACCTGTTACGCGAAATCCTTTTTCACCTGGCTGCAGCGGCATATGTCTTGCTTCTATATCCGTGATCCGTATGGATCTGGCTTCATAGAGGCGGGCAAGAAGGCGGTCTATATCAGAATCTCGTCCCTGTACTTCCATTTCGACTCTTCCGTCACAAAGGTTGCACACCCATCCGGTCAGTCCGATATCATCGGCAGCATACTTCGCCTGATAACGAAATCCTACCATCTGCACATCTCCGGAAAAATAAAAATGTTTTCTTACTTTATCCCTCATAGACTTTCTCCTTTGCCTCTGCCTGCTTTTCATTCTGTATAAATAATTCTGCCCTGGTTTATGCCTTAATATTTTCCAGCACTTTCACCAGATAATCCCACATACGTGCGGTAGAAGAAATGGAAAGAACTTCTTCCGTTGTATGGATATCTTTCATAGTCGGGCCAAAGGAAACTGCATCCAGACCTTCAATCTTCTCATAGAAAAGACCACACTCCAGTCCTGCATGGATGGCTTTTACTTCCGGTCCGTCTCCGAACAGTTCTTTGTAAGAATTTACCATAATATCACGCAGTTTAGATTCTTTGCGGTATTCCCATGCCGGGTAATCACCTTCTGTCACACAGTCTCCCCCCAGGAACTCGCTGAGATAGCAGACTTTTGCAGTCAGTGCATCTTTTGCACTGTCAATGCTGCTTCGAACGCTGCTGACAATCTTGCATTCTTCCTCGTTCAGCATCAGAATACCAGGGTTGATGGAAGTCTCTACCAGACCTTCGATAGAACCGCTCATTTTCTGGATACCGTACGGAACCTGTACCAGGAAGAAAATAATCTTTTCCTGACTTACCTGATCCAGCGCTTTTTCGGTTGTCTCACCCAGTTTTTTCACAGTTACGGTAATGCCTTCATCCGTTCCGGTATATTCTGCTCTCCAGTCATTCTGAAGTTTTTCTGCTGCTGCAAAAATTGCTTCTTCTGCTTCTTTATCTGCAACAAAAACAGCTTTTGACAGTCTCGTGATCGCATTGTCCTTTGTGCCGCCTTCCAGTGCTGTCAGGCAGAACGGAATATCCTGTTCCAGTGTAAATAAAGCCTGTCCAATCAGTTTGTTTGAGTTTGCTCTGTTTTTGTCAATCTCTGCCCCTGAATGTCCGCCGTTCAGTCCGGAAATAACCAGTTCGTATTTCTCTCCGCTTACTTCCTGATATCTGACCGGAATCGTTGTGATCGCAGAAAGTCCGCCTGCACAGCTTACCCAAAGATATCCTTCTTCTTCAGAATCCATGTTGATCAGGTATTTACCTTTCAGTTGTGAGCAGTCCAGAGCTTTTGCTCCAAGAAGTCCCACTTCCTCATCTGTGGTGATAACCACTTCCAGTGCCGGATGTTTCAATGTATCATCATCAAGGATTGCCATCGCATAGGCAACTGCAATTCCATCGTCTCCGCCAAGTGTTGTTCCGTTCGCAGTAACATAATCGCCTTCAATCATCAGATCCAGGCCATCTTTTTCAAAGTCGTGTGTGGAATCTGCTGTTTTCTCGCAGACCATATCGCAGTGTCCCTGCAAAATAACGACCGGTGCATCTTCGTATCCTGCGGATGCGGCTTTGCGGATCACAACGTTGTTGCTGTCATCCTGACTGCACTCCAGGTTACGGTCTTTTGCAAACTGTACCAGATAATCACTGATCTGTTTTGTATGATAGGAACCATGTGGAATTTTACAAAGCTCCTCAAAATAATAAAATACTTTTTCCGGTTTTAAACCACTTAAAACACCCATTTTCATTTCCTCCAGACATTTTTATTGTCGTCCGAATCCGGACAGCACTTCCATTGTATAATTAAATATTTTCTGATACGTTGCCGCATCAAAATGTACGCCGTCCTGTGTGGAATATCCACTCTCCAGCAGATAGGAATCTGTCTCTATCCAACCAGCTTCTGACGGAAGATTATTATAAAGAATATTGTTAAAATTCGCAATATCTTCATTAGAAATATACGGATGGTTTTCCACAGGATTTACCGACATATAGTAGACTTCAGCTCCTTTTTCCATCCACTGAGGAATTTTCTCTTTTAGAAGATCAATATATCCCCATACATTTCCAAGGTCGTTGACTCCCATATTGATGATGATCACAGACTCCTGCGTCACTGCTGCATCCACTTCCGCCACGGCACTGTCCTGAAACCAGGATAATCCTGCTGAAACCTGACCGATCCATATACATCCTGCATCACCGACACTTTGCTGCATACCGACCGTTCTGGAATCTCCGACAAAAATATATTGCGTTGCCGTAAAATCCTTTACCTTAATATCCGATGTATCTTCCTGCTTACTTTCCTGTAACACTTCTGTCGTTGCTTCTGATTCGGATCCAAAATCTTTTTGAGCTTCTGTTTCCCTTTCCGAAAGTTCTGCTTTTCTGATTGCTGCCAGATTTGTACGTACACAACTAAAATTGGACTCTTCTAGGCAGTCCCACACCATTTCCAGCAATGCTTCTTTTTTCGGTGTGCCGCGCAGTGCCTCTGCTTTCACAGAAAACACCGGCATCACCAGGCACAGTATAAATAAAATCCATCTGCTAATATTTCTTTTTTTCATAATTATATCATTCCAGTTCAAATGCTCCTGTATAAAGCTGATAGTATTTTCCTTTTTCATCGATCAGCTTATCATGAGATCCTCTTTCAATAATACGTCCCTGTTCCAGCACCATTATAACATCAGAATTCCGTACTGTCGACAATCTGTGTGCAATAACAAATACGGTACGGCCTTTCATCAAAGCATCCATACCTCTTTGTACGATCGCCTCTGTTCTGGTATCGATCGAAGAAGTAGCCTCGTCCAGGATCATAACAGGCGGATCAGCTACCGCTGCTCTTGCGATCGCGATCAACTGACGCTGTCCCTGTGAAAGGCTGCCGCCGTTTCCTGTGATCACCGTATCATAACCATTTGGAAGCAGACGGATAAAATCATCTGCATTTGCAAGTCTTGCTGCTGCATAAACTTCTTCGTCCGTTGCATCCAGTTTTCCGTAACGGATATTTTCCATGATCGTTCCGGTAAACAAATTTGTATCCTGAAGAACCACTCCAAGAGAGCGTCTCAAGTCTGCCTTTTTGATTTTGTTGATATTGATGTCATCGTAACGGATCTTTCCGTCAGCCAGATCATAGAAACGGTTGATCAGATTTGTGATCGTTGTCTTTCCGGCTCCGGTAGAACCAACAAACGCCACTTTCTGACCAGGCTCTGCATACAGACTGATATTATGAAGCACGATCTTATTTTCATTATATCCAAAATCCACATCATAAAACCGTACTTCTCCGCGCATTTTTGTATAAGTCAGAGTTCCGTCTCCATGCGGATGCTTCCATGCCCACATTCCAGTTCTTTCTTTTGATTCTGTCAGTTCACCGTTCTTATCATATTTTGCATTGACCAGTGTAACGTATCCTTCATCTACTTCCGGTTCTTCATCCATCAGTCTGAAAATACGCTCTGCCCCGGCAAGTGCCATAACAACCATGTTCAACTGGTTTGAGATCTGGCTGATCGGGTTCATAAAGCTTCTGCTAAGCTGCAGAAAAGAAGCGATCGTACCAATCGTCATACCTCCAACACCGCCAAGTGCCATTGTACCTCCGATCGTTGCCAGAAGCACATACTGCAGATTTCCAAGATTCCCCATGATCGGCATCAGGATATTCGCGAAACTGTTTGCTGCAGATGCATCTTTGCACAATTCTTCGTTTTTCTGGTCGAAAATCTCTTTTGCTTTCTCTTCGTGACAGAATACTTTGATAACTTTCTGTCCGTTGATCATTTCTTCGATATAACCATTTACATCACCAAGAGCTTTCTGCTGACGTATAAAATAATAACCACTCTTTCCGGCAACACGGCCTGTCACCTGAAGCATGATAAATACAAAACAGAGTACAAAAATGGTAAGCTGCCAGCTTGTGAAAAGCATGGCAAAAAATACAGAAATAATCGTGATCAAAGAGGAGAACATCTGCGGGATACTCTGTGCAAGCATCTGACGCAGCGTGTCCGTATCGTTCGTATAATGGCTCATGATATCGCCATGTGTATGCGTATCAAAATAACGGATCGGCAGTGTCTGCATATGTTCGAACATCTCGTCTCGAATACGTTTTAACGTTCCCTGTGCGATACTTACCATCGTTCTGTTGTAGAACAGGCAGGCAAGGATTCCTACTGCGTAAATGCATCCCATGATCAAAACAGAACGAAACAGTGGTGCAAAATCCGGTGCAGCTGCCTGAAGCAATGGTGTAATATAACTGTCGATCAATGTCTGCAGATACAACGAGCATGATACCATAGCAAGTGCATTGACTACAATACAGACCAGGACAGCGGCAAAACGCAGTTTATAATGTCCTATATAAGACATAAGTCTTTTTACAACATCTTTATTTACCTTCGCCATTCCTTCCGGACCTTTTTTGTTATTCGGCTGTCTCATCTTCGCTTCCTCCTTTCACCTGAGAATAGTAAACCTCCTGATAGATCTCGCTGGATGCCAGCAGCTCTTCATGCGTACCAACCGCAGAAATATGACCTTTATCCATAACAATGATCTTGTCCGCATCCTGTACCGATGAAATACGCTGTGCGATGATAAATTTCGTTGTATCCGGGATTTCCTCACGGAATGCCTTCCGGATCAATGCATCTGTTTTTGTATCTACCGCACTGGTAGAATCATCCAGGATCAGGATTTTGGGTTTTTTCAGAAGTGCCCTTGCAATACAGATTCTCTGTTTCTGACCGCCGGATACATTACTTCCGCCCTGTTCAATGTAAGTATCATATTTATCCGGGAATGTCTGGATAAAATCGTCAGCCTGGGCGAGCTGACAGACATGGAGAAGCTGCTCATCTGTCGCATTTTCATTTCCCCAGCGTAAATTTTCTTTGATCGTCCCGGAAAACAGCACATTTTTCTGAAGAACCATCGCCACCTGGTCACGCAGAGCTTCCAGATCATATTTTCTTGTATCCAGACCACCTACCTTCAGGCTTCCTTCTGTGACATCATAAAGTCTCGGGATCAGCTGAACCAGCGTTGTCTTTGCAGAGCCGGTTCCTCCGATGATACCAACCGTCTCACCGGATTTGATATTTAAATTAATATCAAAAAGACAGATCTTGTCCTTTTTTCCCGTATAACTGAAGCTTACATGATCAAATACAACAGATCCATCTTTTACTTCCGTCACCGGAGCTTCTCCATTTGTAAGGTCGCTCTTCTCATCAAGGATCTCTACAATACGTTCTGCAGATGCTCTGGAAATGATGATCATAACAAATACCATAGAGAGCATCATAAGGCTCATAAGGATTTGCATCGCATAAGAAACGAGGCTCATCAGCTGACCGGTCGACATACCATTTATCGGATCATTCCCCGTTGTGACGATCAGTTTCGCACCAAACCAGGAAATCAGGATCATACACGCATACATACAGAACTGCATCAGCGGCATATTGAATGCGATCAGTTTTTCTGCAAACGTAAAGTCGTTATAGATCGATGTGGAAATTTTTTCAAATTTTTCAATCTCATGTTTCTCACGGACATAAGATTTTACAACACGGATTCCGTGAAGATTTTCCTGTACAACATTGTTCAGTTTATCGTATGTATTGAAAACTTTTTCAAATATCGGATGTGCATGTGTCATGATCAAATACAGTCCGATACCAAGGATCGGAGCTGCTGCCAGGAAGATCACTGCCATCTCAGAATTTACCTGAAATGCCATAAACATAGAAAAAACAAGCATGATCGGTGCACGAACCGCCATACGTATAATCATCTGATATGCATTCTGCACGTTGGTAACGTCCGTTGTCAGACGGGTTACAATACTCGCCGTTGAAAACTTATCAATATTAGAGAAAGAAAAATTCTGTACATTGTAATACATATCTTTTCTCAGATTCTTTGCAAATCCTGCTGATGCCTGTGCGGCAAACTTACCGGACAGCACACCGAACATCAGTGAAATCATCGCTGTAACAGCAAGCAGAATCCCCATCTTCCAGACATAACCCATATTTTGTGCCTGAATACCGTAATCGATCAGTCTTGCCATCAACATCGGAATGATCACTTCCATGATTACTTCAAGCGTGACCATCAGCGGAGACAAAAGGGAATCCTTCTTGTACTCACGGATGCTCTTCATCAGTTTCTTAATCATGATTGATTAGCCTCCTTACTATCTTTTTTTGCATAACATTTGTTTTTCATCGAACATTTTAAATCTTCTGTGAGGTTCTCGCGAATCTTCTTTGTCAGCTGAAACAGACAGTCAATTTCCTCCGCTGTCATATCCTTTACCAGCAAACGCTCCATTCTCTGGATATGCTGTATTACAAGATGACTGGCTTCATCGCCTTTTTCTGTCAGGACAATTTTCTTCAGCCTCGCATCCCCGGGATAAGACTGCATCTCAATATAACCATTCTGCTCCATCTTCTGCAAAATGCCGGCAACAGTAGAGCGTGTAAGGCAGAAACGCTTCACGATATCCCGCGGAAAAATGTCCTTTTGAGGATTTTCTTTAATATACTTTATAATCCCGCCCTGGACATACTGGAGATCATAAATTCCACTTCTTTTCTTATCGTACTCAATTTTTCGATATAAAAGATTGGATAACGATAAAATCTCTCTGCCTACTTCACGTTTTTCTCCAAACTCCATCTTCGCTTCACCTCCCGTCCGATTGTTCGTTGTCGAACAATTATAAGGCGAATTAAAATTTTTGTCAATTGTTATATCGCACCATTTTTTTCATCTGAAATCAAATATTTTTGGAAGCATACTTTACATTTTTACCGCAAAATATTTTTGGACACCATTGCAGATTGATTCTGCTACCTTTTGCTGATAAACATCTGTAATTAAAAGTGCTGCCTCCTTCTCATTCGACAGAAAACCACACTCCACGATCACCGCAGGAGCTTCACTCCTCTTCAATATGTAATACGTGTCATTCGCTTTAATCTCACGCGGTCTTTCAATCTGCAGCTCCACATTCATAACATCTTGAATACATGCGGCAATTTCCTTTCCCTCCGCCGAAGTCGTATAATAAAAAACCTGCGGACCTGCCACGTATTCTTCCGTGTAACTGTTCTGATGAACACTGACTGCCATCACCGGCTTTGTCTCCCTGATCTTTGTGCATCGGTTTCTCATATCCGCACTCTTTTTGTTTCCCTGTTCCGGTCCCTTTACACTCTCATCCGTGTCCCGCGTCATCACAACCTCAAATCCGGCCTTTTCCAGACAAACCTTTAGTTTCTTTGCAATCGCCAGATTGATATCCTTTTCTTTCGCCTGATTGATCCCAATCTTTCCCGGATCATCACCGCCATGTCCCGCATCAATCAAAATAACCTGTTTCTTTACACTGCCGGAAGCCGGAAGCACATTTTTCACACCACTCGTAAAAAGTAAAATTGCACACGCCAGCATCAATATTCCCATCCATACTTCCGCACTGATATTTTTTAACCGCAGATCATACATCGAAGCCGTCACCCATTTTTGGACTCTTATGACAGTTTATTCAGAAAGAAGTCCATTTAAGAACAGGTTCAGGGCAAATCATAATTACATGGCACTGTTAGGACGCCACTTTTTCAGTGGCGTCCTGTTAGAAGTGGGAGTCTTCTTCGACTAAGATAAAAAATCTCTGCAAGAGTTCCTGCCGTAAGTCGCTCCTGCAGAGGGGAAATGTTCATTTAATTCAGTGCCTGTTCAAATTCCTGAACGGTATTTGCCTTTAATGCTTTTGTAAACCAAATGTCCAAAAGATCCACATCCTGTTCTTCTTCAATTCTTTTTCTGATCTTTTCGTCTACGGTTCCTTTCATTTCCAGCACACGCAAAATAAATTCTACTCTGCTGGCTTTCTTTTCTTCTGCTTTTCCTTTTTCAATGCCCATCTTTTCCAGCCTCTCTGCCACATCACACATACTATGCACCTCTTTCTTTTTCCTAAACATTTCTTTATAACGGTCGTCACCTGTCATTACCTGCAACAGTTTTAACACCTCATCTACATGTTTTATTTCCGTCGGATCATCCGGGATATAATCTTTGTTCTTTCTTTTTTTTACAAAGAAATTTGCTACGATTCGAAAATCACTTTGGAATCTTTCTATTTCTTCCTCTGTAAGCCATGCAATCTCAAAGACCTGCATACTGTAGTCATTCACAAACTTATCCAGTCCTTCCGGTATTTCCATCAAAGATTTAATATTTTTCTTGCTGTTCCAGTGTCTGTCCGTTCCAAAGTATAATACGATTGTCACCACCGGAAGAATCTTTTTTCTCTCTTCCAATAACTGACTGCGGTACGCTGTCCCGTCATATCCTATCACGCGGAACGGCATATTTTTTTCCACAACACTCTGGTTCTCAATCCCGCAGATTGCCAGCTCTACTTCTTTTTCTTTCCAGTACTTTGCTACGTCTCGCTCCAGTTCATGTACTTTTTCATCTTCTGCTTTGTACTGTGAATGAATGGACGTATTTTCCAATGCTTCTGGCAGAATCCGCTGTTCTCCTGCAAAAAGTAATCCATTCATAATATCCGCAAATACATCATTATAATCTGCCAGTATCTTTTCCGTAATATCTTTTTCTCCCATAGGCTTCTCCTTTTCTTTGGTTCTTTTACGCGAAGCAACTACAGGATGTAAGCTTTATCCCAGACAATAGATACTATTTCAGGTGATACTTTCTACTTTTAAGTATATGAAAATATTTCACTCCTTCAAGCCGCTTCACGCAGGTCTTTTTTAAGTTGGATTTTCCCGCCGAACGGCATTGAATTTCATTGAATTTGAAAAGCAATATGATTCTGCTTTTCTGTTTGGTAGAAATATAAAACATAATTCATTTCTATTTTGTGTTTATTGTATTTTACTATGTGATGTTTGTCAAGTATTTTATTGCTTTATTTTTCAAAAAGAAAAGTCCAAAATTCTCCATAACTGCATGAGACTTTGGACTTTTCTTTATTTTAGAAAATTTCTATTTTACAACTTTCCAATATTTTTTCTTTTTATTTTTTGGTAAATACTCCATCAAAAATTGTCGCGTAATAACCCCAATCTTTCCAGATATTTACTATCTCTTCTTTCTTTTCCTGATATTTCCATTCCAGGGTAATCCTCTCATAATTTGAAATATCCAGGGAAAACGGCATTGGTCTTGAATAACAATTCATAGCAGGAAAACTTGCTATTTTTTTACCATCTCCGTAAATATACAAATCTATGTCCGGTCTCCATCCATCCGGCTGCAATCCCTTTGGGCAGGCTACTGTTCCACTGAACATTTTATATTTATAATTTGTAAGATACGTTACCGTTCCGCTTCCTGCATAAAAACTATGCTGATACTTCTTTCCGTAATTATCTACCAGATATTCATCTGTTTTATCTGTATCGATTCCCCACATTCCACCTTGTGTTTTCTTTGCAAAAATCTCCATGTCAACCTGATAAACTTTTTTGAACTGATCCGGCAATGTTTTTACTGTAACTTTGCACTTCAGTTTCTTTTTGGAAACTTTTGCTGTAATAACGGCTGTTCCTGTATGTTTTCCTTTTACCTTTCCCTTACTGTTTACCGTCGCAACATATGAATTTGATGAACTCCATTTAACTTTTTTCTTTTTTCCCTTAACTTTTAAAGTTTTTGCTTCACCTTCATAAAGGCTCATGCTCTTTTGGCTTAGTTTTGCCGGCGAAGCTGCCATACTTGGTACGGACATTACAAACATCAATATAATAACCCACAAACTCATAATCCATTTCTTTTTTACATTCATACCTTTCTTCCTCCTGTTCCTAAAAATTTACTTTACATACTTTTTCCGGTTAGAAGATGTATTATCAACCCAGCATTTCTTTACCTGACAGTTGATCTTTGCATTGTATACACTTTCCGGTACATCCTTTTCATTGATTTTTGTAATGGTTCTCTGTTCCATATTGTTCCATTCCCATTCTGCATAACAGGTAAGTTTGTTTTTTTTCATTTTGTATATGATGGTATGATGACCGGAACCCCAGCTCTCATCTACGTGCATATGGTTCTTATTGCAAATTCCTACGGAATTTCCGCCAAAACCGGTATAACTGCGTGCATCAATCTTTACTGTTTTTTTCTTCTTATCTTTTACTTTTACAACTTTTCCTTTCTTGTAGGTAAACACATAAATGGTCTGATCTTTCATTCCGTTCATATGAGCTGCAATCAGTTCCGGTACACCATTTTTGTCCAGATCTGCTATCAGAAACTGACTGATCGTACTGCTTTTTTCTGTGTTCGCAGTATACCAATTTCCCTCATATTCTGGTGTATACGCAGATTCGTTTTTCTTCAGATATTTGTTATATGCTTTGCAGGCTTTCTTCCATTTCGGTGATGCTGCCTGTGTCGTAATCCCTCCAAGTGTCAAAACCACCATCATCATTGCTGCCATCGTAAAAATTTTCCAATACTTTTTCATAATGTTCGCTTCCTTTCCTTCTTCGGTAGTGTCAAAAACTACCTGTTTTTTTGTTCTAAAATCTTTTAAAAACCTTGAT
>OGGG01000809.1_pt1 | contig 31192 bp, 29 predicted proteins | sample 1571201 | NCBI WGS metagenome assembly OGGG01 (sample SAMEA2581946, study PRJEB24529) | metagenome | biome: Human gut stool | place: China | collected 2011 | reverse complement strand
AAACCTTTATTGCAGGTGTCAACGATGTGGATGATGTGATGGCAGAGTGGAACACTTATGTGTCCGAACAGCGGGAGAAAGAGCTTGCAAAGATCATCCAAGAGGAAAAGCTGAAGGAGCCGGAGACACGCAAGTATCTGGCCAATGCGTTCCGTGATGGTGAAATCAAAACTGTGGGCACCGATATTGACAAGCTGATGCCGCCTGTTTCCCGCTTTGGCGGCGGTGGCCGTGCGCAGAAGAAGCAAGGCGTGATCGATAAGCTGAAGAGCTTCTTTGATAAGTTCTTTGGGATTGGTGGAAGTTCATTTGAGGAGGGAAAACATGACTAAATGGTATAGAGGATAGTACTATAACGGTAACATCGATAATGGTGAGTAGAGAAAAATGGATATTTTTTCAACCAGAGAATTGGCAACGGCTTTTTGGGTCGGTGCAATTTTGATAGCTGTAGGAATGGCTATAGTTACCAATAAAAAGATAAGGCAGGGGTTTATAGGAGTTCTGAAATGCTTCTTCAACAGGAAGCTAAGGAAATTATGGGAAATATATTTCTTGTACATCGGAATAATCACGCTGATGTTTTCAAGGTCTCCAATATGGAAAAATATATATTTAAAAGATATTATTCTTTGGACGCTTTTTTCTGGATTGACTATTTGTATGAATGCAGTCGCTGGCGAAGCTGACGAAAAGTATATATCTAAAGTCCTTAAAGACAATATCAGATTTACTGTAGTCACGGAATTTCTATTGAGCACTTTTACATTTAGTTTTTGGGTTGAATTGATAATAATTCCGATAACAACAGTTATTGTGTTGTTCGATACAGTTGCAGAACATAAAAGTGATGCAATAGCAGTACATAAGCTATTGCAGGATATGATGGCCTTTGCTGGACTATGTGTGATACTTCAAACAGTGAGAGTGGGAATTCTGGAATATCGAGAACTTAATGTGATAAATACATTAGTGAGTTTCTTTATTCCAATTGTCTATTTACTTCTTGTCACACCGCTAGAGTATGCATTTGAACTATATTCGAAATACGAAATGCTATTTATACAGATGCATTTTAAAGAGCCGCGGGATAAAAAAGTGAAACGAAAAAGACACTTGAAGGTGATAAAAGCGTGCGGATTATCCGTTAGGAAAATTATACTGTTTCAAAAACAGTGCATACCACGAATGTATGTTTCAATGTCTGATTCGGAATTTGAGGCGTTGATAAGTCAGTTGGAAGAGATTTGTCTATAAAGTTAAAAGCTTGAAAATGTGTGAGCAATCGATTATAATATTGATAGAGGGTTCATTGGTTGTGTGATACTATCCTGATACTAAAAAATCAGCAAGCCACATCTAGCACAGCAATCTCATGAAAAAGTGAACATTCAAGAATAGCATTACTAAACAAATTTGTTTAGTAAGAATCCGAACTTACCGAGCTCGAGTAATGGAATTACGTGAACTTTTAACGTTGCTATGAGCAAGATCGAAAGAAAAATCGCGCTGTGACATTAGTTTGACATTAAGCTGCGAAAAAGCACACAGAATTATAATTCAACGAGCCTTCGCGGTTTAACATTTGAGAATAATTTGAAAGCCCCGGAAAGTTACGAGTTTACGTTTCTTTCCGGGGCTTTTTGACATTATTGACATTAAGAAAATGCCCTGACATTATCGAAAATAGATGATACTGAATCGACAGTAAGGTGGCATCATACATATACTCCTTTTATGATTTTTGTAAGTTTGCATTCAATGTCTTAAGCCGCAAAATATAAACCTTTTATGAAATCCTCTTGACAAAGTGGGAACGGGCAGTATAATAAAAATGAACATTGTTCATATTGAGGGTGACCACATGAATACAATCGTAACCTCCAAGGAAGATATCTTAAAAAACAGCCGTGAGCTTATCCGGGAAAAGGGCTGGGCGGCGGTCAGTATCCGTTCTGTCGCCTCGGCATGCGGGGTCTCGGTCGGCTCGATCTACAACTATTATGACTCCAAGGCTGAGCTTATCAGCGCCACGGTCGAGAGCGTCTGGTGCGAAATTTTCCACCGCCCGCAGGACGAGGCTGTATTTCAGGATGTGCAGACCTGTGTCAAATGGATGTACGAGCGCATGGCCTACGGCTGTGAGCAGTATCCTGGATTCTTCACACTGCACTCTCTCGGCTTTATGCAGGAGGACAAGGCCGATGGCAAACGGCACATGCAGCAAATCTGGCACCATATCTTAAATGGTCTGTGTACGGTGCTGCAACAGGATACCAAAATCCGTCCGGACGCTTTTAACGCGCAATTCACCGTTGAAAAATTTGCCGATGTTCTATTTTCGCTGATGCTGTCTGCCTTGCTGCGGCAGGACTACGACCCCGCCGCTGTGCTGGAAATCGTGCGCAGAACCTTATATTGACTGCATTTTCTTCCCACACTGCTGTGGGAATTTTATAATGTCCAAAATGAACACTGTTCACTCAAGGGAGACACTCATAGGAAAGTTCATCGCAATATCCTGTTGCTGCTCGCCTGTCTTGTGTGGAGGAATGCAAGCTTCAACATCCTGCGCTTTGGATGCAACTTTGCCGAGCAAGCCCTTGATGACCGTAAAAACGAAGTCGGCCCTGCAAAAAATGCAGTGTTACAATAAATTTGATCTATCAACAAGGAGCAATCAACTATGCAAGCAATCGTAGAAACTGTTTTTGATGCTGTGTATCTGGTATCCGTCATCACCATCGGTATCCTGATGATTTGTGGCTGCAAGGGCAACCACCAGTTCAAGCTGTTCGGTCTGATGGCTGTCGTTCTGGGTGCCGGCGACTCGTTCCATCTGATTCCCCGTGCTCTGGCTCTATGCACCACGGGCTTTGAAAACTTTACCGTTCCTCTGGGTCTGGGTAAGTGGATCACCTCTGTGACAATGACTGTCTTTTATGTGCTGCTGTACTATGTCTGGCGTGAGCGCTACCGGGTCAAGGGCAACAATGGCCTGACTGCCGCCGTCTACGGTCTGGCTGCCGTGCGTGTTATCCTGTGCATGATGCCGCAGAACCAGTGGCTGAGCGCCGAATCCCCGCTGTCCTGGGGCATTTACCGTAACATTCCTTTTGCACTGATGGGCCTGCTGATCATCGTGTTGTTCTACCGCAGTGCCAAGGAGCATGACGACTCGGCTTTTCGCTGGATGTGGATGACCATCGTGCTGAGCTTCGGGTTCTACATTCCCGTTGTTCTTTGGGCCAATACCGTCCCCATGATCGGTATGCTGATGATCCCCAAGACCTGTGCCTATGTGTGGACCGTTCTCATCGGTTATTCTGCTATGAAGAAGGAATGTAAGTGATTTGTTCATAGTACCGATTTATTAAATAAATTGCTTCGTAAAGATCCAAGCTTACCGAATTGGAATGATCTTACCTGATAAAACTGGATCAGGTAAACTTGTAAGCCCCCTGCCGGTGATGAACCGGCAGGGGGCTTTTTATGTGTGTACGGGTAGTTTAACAGAATACTTGATCTTTGCCGCGATTACGACGCATCCAGCAATTCGTCCGGGTCCTCGATGGCTTCTTCGATGGTCTCTTCCTCAGGAGTGGGTTCATCGACATCGGACGGAGCGAACAGGTCACGGATGAAGTCGCGCAGGAGGACGAGGTTGTTGTCAAGGTCGGCATCCTCGCTCAGCAGCTGCTGGATCATATCCGGCTTATCGGTGATCAGGTCGTCCACGCCGATGCTCAGCAGTTCGCTGGCATCCTCTTCGCGGTTGACGGTCCATGCGGAGATCGTCTTGCTGCGCTTATGGATCTGCTGCACCATACCGGAGGTGATAAAGGTGGACTGTACGCTGAAGAAATCTGCGGCAGGCAGATCGTAATAACTGCCCACGCCCAGTGCAAGGATATAGCCGGTCCGGATCTCCGGTGCCAGCTCCTTGACCTTGCAGAGGGTCTCATAACTCTGCGAGGTGATGGTGCAGTCCTGCGCAAAGCCTTTTTCGCGGATGATGCGGATGGTTTCCGCTTCCAGCTCCGGGGTGGCGGCATTGGGCTTGATCTCAATGTTCAGCTGGATCTTACCTTTGCACAGGTCCAGCACTTCTTCCAGTGTGGGAACTTTGACACCAGTGTACTTCTGGCCGAACCAGCGCCCGGCATCCAGCTTGCGAACCTCGTTATAGGTCAGGTCGTAGATGTTCTCGTTGCGGCCGGTGCAGCGGCGCAGGCTGGTATCGTGGGTCACCATGACCACGCCGTCCCTGGTCATCTGCACATCCAGCTCGGCCCACTCGCAGCCCTGATCGATGGCCAGCTGGAAAGCGGGCAGGGTGTTTTCCGGTGCAGCAGCGGAGTAGCCGCGGTGCGCGGTGACTACCGGCGCAACGCCGCCCAGCATGGAGAGCAGCTCGTCGTCTCTGGGCAGGGCAAGGTAACAGAATGCCAGCGCAAAGGTGAGCAGAGTAGCACCCGCAACCGATGCACCCAGAAGCAGCCTGCCGGTGGAACGGTGATGCTTTCCGCTCTGGACCGGCTCCGGCTCAGAGGGGAGAGATTCCCGCAGGCGGCAGTGCAGCATGACGAGGATCGTGCACTGCGCCATGGTGATGGCGCAGTCGATCAGGAACTGGAAGAAAGGCATCTCAATGGCCAGCGCCGCGCGGGACAGTGCAAACATGGCCTGTGTGCTCTGCAGCCCGACCGCGATGATGATGCCGTACAGCGGCACGGCAACCGCTGCCGTCAGCAGCAGGGAACGCAGGACGACCGAGAGGTTCCAGCGCAGCAGCAAAAGAAAAGCACGGAAGACGCGCCTGCGGATGCAGCAAAAGCTTTCCTTTACCGACTGCCACAGGCTTTTGCGCTCCAGCACGAACAGCGGCAGCACCAGCACCCAGCTGACACAGAGGAACAGCAGGGCAGCACCGGCAGCCAGATAGAGCAGGTAATACCGGCTGTTTGCCTGGATGACACCCATGATGTATTCCGGCACGGCAAGCTGTGTGATATAGTTATAGGCGAGGAAGAAGTTGGTGAACGGGATCAGCACGGCACTGTAGACCAGAACGAGCCAATTCTGCGGCAGGAATGCGTGGCGGATATCTGCAAGAGAGGTGCGCAGCAGGGCAGGCAGGCGGATCGTTTCGCCCTTGCGGGCAAGATCCAGCCCATGCAGCAGGACGGAAAACTCATACAGCGCCCAGAACGCGGTCAGGATGGCAATGAGCGTGATGCACAGGATGATCGTGGGGGAGGAAAAGATATCGGAAGCATTGTTGTTGCTCAGGTAGTGCATGGGTGCGAACCGCAGCGTGAGCGACCAGAGCTGCTGCATCAGGGGAACGAACAGCAAGTTCGTTGCAGCCTTATACAGGACGATGACCGCGAACAGGGGAATCTCGGCGCGGCGGATGATAGCCCGGGCGGAGTGCTTCATGGAGTGGTAGGTTTCGTTGGAGGCGCGGAGTGAAGTGAGCAGATCATTCAATTTGACATGGCCTTCCTTTTATATTCTGCAAAATGACCCGCCTCGAAGCTTCCCGGCGGGCTGTTCTGCGAAAAAAATTTACATATTAAATATAGTGTAACATAACTTCTTATAAAATAAAATGCAGCAGGGGCAGACAGAATCTACAAAATTAAAAGAGAATTTTTGGCAGCTGAGTGTGTGGCGCAAAATGCCCGCAAAAAGGCGGGAAAGCGGAGGAACGATGACTCGTTAAAAAATTGTAGAACTTTGCCGACAGATGTTGATTCGCATGGACTTTTATAGAATCTCTTGCATTTTTATGGAAAATTCAGTATAATAAAACTAATTTTGAAAGCTCACACAGACAACCAGGAGGTCTTACCATGGCTTCAAAGATCAATAAGGGAGAAATCCTCGCCAAGTTTTTTGATGACGGGGAATACACTGCACTGTTTGCTGACGGTGCAGTGAGCGCTGCCTGCGGCTATGCGGCAGGTCAGCAGGCTTACGCTGTTTACCAGAACGGCGAAGCTGTTACCGTAAAGGATGTTGAAAAGAACATCAAGGTTCTGGAGATGGCAGCTCAGACTGGCTGCCCGGTCGTCACCTTCTACAACTCCGTCGGCGCAAAGCTGGCTGAGGGTCTGGACGTGCTGACCGCCAGCGCAAAGCTGAATGCGCAGATCGCAAAGGTTTCCGGCGTGATCCCGCAGGTGGCTGTTGTTCTGGGTGTCTGCGGCGGCACCAGCGCACTGAGCGCTGCCAATGCAGATGTCTGCATCATGGCTGAGGGCGCAGAGCTGTTCTTCACCGCTCCGTTCACCTCTGCTGCCAAGGGCGACAAGGTGGCCGATGCCGGCACCGCAGCCGCCGCTGCAAAGGCTGGCGTGGCTGCCATTGTGGCACCCACTGCTGAGGAAGCTGCCGAGAAAGCTGCTCACATCGTGGGCCTGCTGCCGGCCAACAACCTGACCGGCCCTGCGATCTTTGAGTTCGAGCAGCCCACTGCTGCTCTGGCTGCCGGTGCAGAGCCTGCCAAGGCTGCTGCTGCCGTGGTCGATAAGGACAGCGCTGTGGAGCTGTATGCAGGCTTTGGCAAGTCTGTTTACACCGCATTTGCAACCGTGGGCGGCAACGCTGTGGGCGTTGTGGCCACCGGCAAGAACCTGTGCCACAACTGCGTGGCCAAGGCTTCCCGTTTTGTGCGCCTGTGCGATGCCTTCAGCGTGCCGGTGATCACCATTGTGGATACCGAGGGCTTTGTGCCCAGCGCGACCGATGACATTGCAGGCGGCATCCGTGAGGCTGCCCGTCTGGCTGCTACCTATGCCGACGCTACCACCGCAAAGGTGGCTGTGCTGGCTGGCAAGGCCGTCGGCCCTGTTTACACCGCTCTGGCTGCTGCCGATCTGCGCATTGCCGTGGCTGGCTGCACCGTCAGCGCACTGGAACCCAGCGCAGCGGTCAGCGTCCTGTACAAGGAAGAGATCGATGCTTCCGACAACATCATTGCAGCCACCAACGCAAAGGCTGCTGCTTACACCGCCGAGGTGTGCAGCGCAGCAAATGCAGTTGCCTGCGGCGCTGCTGACCTGACCTGCGATGCAGCCAATGTGCGTGCAAGCGTTGTTGCCGCGCTGGAACTGCTGAGCACCAAGCGTGCTGCCCGCCTGCCCAAGAAGCACGGCAACATGGCTCTGTAATCGTCTGTATAAATCTTTTTGATACGATTTTGATTTGGAGGATCCTTCCATGAAGTACTACAATATTACCGTCAATGGCGTTGCTTACAGCGTCTCCGTGGAGGAGACTGCCGCTGGTGCTGCTCCGGTTGCTGCTGCAGCTCCTGCCGCACCCGCTGCTCCTAAGGCTGCTCCGGCTCCCGCTGCTGCTCCCAAGGCTGCTGCAGGCGCTGCTGGTGCCGTTGCCGTCAAGGCTCCCATGCCCGGCAACATTCTGGATGTCAAGGTCAAGGCCGGTGCATCCGTGAAGGCTGGCGACGTGCTGGTGATCCTGGAGGCCATGAAGATGGAGAACGAGATCGTTGCTCCGCAGGATGGCACTGTGGCTTCCATCAACGTCAACAAGGGCGACACCGTCAACTCCGGTGACGTTCTGGTTTCCATGAACTAAGGGAGAGGTGACAATCATGGCCAAAAAGCCGATCAAGGTTACTGAGGTCGTCCTGCGCGATGCCCACCAGTCTCTGCTGGCCACCCGCATGACCATGGATGAGATGCGTCCCATCCTGCCGGAAATGGATAAGATCAACTACTTCTCCGTGGAGTGCTGGGGCGGCGCTACGTTCGACAGCTGCATCCGCTTTCTGGACGAAGACCCGTGGGAGCGCCTGCGCATCCTGCGCAAGGAGCTGCCCCACCAGAAGCTGCAGATGCTGTTCCGCGGCCAGAACATGCTGGGCTACCGCCCCTACGCAGACGATGCCGTTGAGTACTTTGTGCAGAAGTCTGTTGCAAACGGCATCGACGTGATCCGTATTTTCGATGCACTGAACGATCCGCGCAACCTGCAGACCGCCATCAAGGCAGCCAACAAGGAAGGCGCTCATGTGCAGGGCTGCATCAGCTACACCCTCAGCCCCGTGCACAACAACGAGTACTTTGCAGCCTACGCCAAGACCCTGGAAGAGATGGGCGCAAACTCCATCTGCATCAAGGATATGGCCGGTCTGCTGACCCCCTATACCTGCTACGATCTGGTGAAGAAGCTGAAGGAGACCGTCAGCATCCCTGTTGACATCCACAGCCACTACACCGCAGGTCTGGCTTCCATGTCCATCCTGAAGGGCATCGAGGCAGGTGCCGACATCATCGATACCGCCATGAGCCCCCTGAGCCTGGGCACCAGCCACATGCCCACCGAGAGTCTGGTCGCTGCCCTGCAGGGCACCGATTACGACACCGGTCTGGATCTGAAGCAGCTGAACGTTGTGCGCGCATACTTTGCAAAGCTGCGCGAGAAGTACATTGCCAACGGTCAGATCAGCCCGAAGAGCCTCGGCGTGGATGCAAACACCCTGCTGTATCAGGTGCCGGGCGGCATGTTCTCCAACATGCTCAAACAGCTGAAGGATGCCGGCAAGGAAGATAAGCTGGACGAAGTGCTGGCAGAGATCCCCCGCGTCCGCGAGGATGCAGGCTATCCGCCGCTGGTCACCCCCACCAGCCAGATCGTTGGTACGCAGGCTGTGTTCAACGTGATCCTGGGCGAGCGCTACAAGATGGTCACCAAGGAGTTCAAGGGTCTGGTCCACGGTGATTACGGCAAGACTCCCGCTCCCATCAAGCCCGAGTTCACCAAGAAGATCCTGGGCGACGAGCAGCCCATTACCTGCCGCTTTGCTGATACTCTGGCTCCTGAGATGGACAAGCTGAAGGCAGAAGCTGCCAAGTGGGCAACGCAGGAAGAGGATGTGCTGACCTACGCAATGTTCCCGCAGGTGGCACCCAAGTTCTTTGAAAAGCGCAATGCCAAGAAGCAGGGCGTGGACGGCGACCATGTGGACTACACCAATCAGTCTCATCCCGTCTGATCTTTCATAACGGATTCAGGAGCTTCCCGCTTTTGCGGCGGGAGGCTCCTTTTTGTGTTTTGCACCGGATCTGGCCCCAAAAATGGGCGGCGGCTCATTGACATGAAAATCCATCCATTTTATAATGAATCAAAATGGATGCAGCCGACACCCGGGCATCCCCGGAAAAAGAAGAGGTGATCTGCATGAGAAGCATCACGGTACAGCGCCTTGCGGAATTTACAGAGCAGGATTATGAATTTACCTTCGGCATCACCCGGAAGGAATTTGCCCAGATGCTGGAAGCACTGAATGCGGCTTATTGCAAGGAGCACCGGCGCAGGCCGCATTTTACCAAGATCACAATGCAGGATAAGCTGGTGCTGACTTTGCTCTACCGCCGCGAGTACCGCAGCATGGAGAACATTGCGGCAGAATACGGTGTCTCCCGCGATACCATTGCGGACAATATCCACTGGGTGGAGCGCGCACTGCTGAACGCGAATCTGCTGCAGAACAGCGTGACCTGCGTATATAAAACCAACTGAAACAGGCTCTGATACAGGATCGGAAGATTTTGTATCAGAGCTTTTTTGCTTTACACCGTGGATTGCGGCCGGTTTTGGCGGCGGCACGCAACAGTGCACCTTGAATTTTGGGCCGAAGAATAGTAAAATGAAACTATATGTATCGTAACATGGGTTTGTGTACCCAAAGGCGGATACGTATACCGAAACTTGTAAGCTGAAACACTGAAAATGTAAGAACAGGAGAGCGTTATGATCTTAAGCATGACCGGCTTTGGCCGGGGGACTGCTGTGCGCAATGGCCGTGAGATCACGGTGGAGCTGCGCAGCGTGAATTCCCGCTACTTTGAGTATTCTTCGCGCATCCCGCGCACCTGCAGCTATCTGGACAGCCGCCTGAAAAAGCAGCTCAACGAGCGCATTTCCCGCGGCAAGGTGGAGCTGAGCATGACCGTGCAGAATGTGGACGCTGCCGATACGGTGGTGGCCGTCAACATGGAGCTGGCACGCAGCTACCAGCAGGCCATGCGGGATATTTCGGAACAGCTGGGTGTCAAGAACGATATCTCTGCGGGCGTGCTGACCCGCTTCCCGGATGTGCTCACCACCCGCCACGCGGACGTGGACGAGGAACAGCTGTGGGAAGATGTTTCTGCCGTTACCGCACAGGCGCTGGACCGCTTTGTGGAGATGCGCGCCGCCGAGGGTGCCAAGATGAAGGCAGACGTGGAAAACCGCCTGAACTTCCTCGAGGAGTGCGTGGGCAGGGTGGAAACTTTGAGCGCAGGCCGCGTGGAAGCCTACACCAACCGCCTGTACGAGAAACTCAAGGTCATTCTGGAGGACCGCGATATCGACGATGCCCGCGTGCTGACCGAGGCCGCTATTTTTGGCGATAAGACCGCTGTGGATGAAGAGACGGTGCGCCTGCGCAGCCACATTGCGCAGTACCGCGATATCCTCAAGCTGGACGAGCCGGTGGGACGCAAGTTGGACTTTTTGACGCAGGAGCTGAACCGCGAGACCAATACCATCGGCTCCAAGTGTCAGGATCTGGATATCACCCGCATCGTGGTGGATATGAAGGCGGAGATCGAAAAGATCCGCGAACAGATCCAGAATCTGGAGTGATACAGAAAATTCGGAGGGGTTTATGAAGCTCATCAACATCGGGTTTGGCAATATGGTCAGTGCAGGCCGTGTGGTGGCAGTGGTCAGCCCGGATTCCGCCCCGGTCAAGCGCCTTGTAAAGGAAGCGCGGGAGCGCGGAATGCTGATCGATGCATCCTATGGCCGCAGCACCCGTGCAGTGCTTATCATGGACTCCGATCATGTGGTGCTCTCGGCGCTTCAGCCGGAAACGGTGGCCAACCGTGCGGCAGGGCAGGAGGGCAAAACACCAGCAGAGGAGGAACAGACCCATGGCGAACGATAAATATTTGTTTGTGGTCTCCGGCGCGGCCGGTACCGGCAAGGACAGCGTGGTGAAGGCACTGCGCGAAGCACACCCGGAGATCGAAAAGACTGTTTCCGCCACCACCCGCGCACCGCGTCCCGGTGAGCAGGAGGGCGTGGATTATTATTACCGCACCCGGGAGCAGTTCCAGCAGCTGATCGAGAACGATCAGGTGGTGGAGCACAACTTCTACAACGGCAACTACTACGGTACCCTGCGCGAGGAAGTGGACAAGCGCCTTGCAGCCCGGAAGGTGGTCGTTCTGGTCATCGATGTGCACGGCGCAGCGAACATCCGCCGCATGTTCCCGGGCGCGACCACCGTGTTCCTGCTGCCGCCGTCGGTGGAGGAGCTGGAGCGCCGTCTGCGGGGCCGCGGCACCGAGACCGAGGACAGCATTCAGGAGCGTCTTGCCACCGCCCGGCAGGAGCTGGCCCAGCAGGATAAATTCACCCTGAAGCTGGTCAACGACCAGGTCGATACCTGCGCCGATGCACTGTATCAGGCCATCTGCCAGCGCATTGGTGCCGCAGAATAACATTTTGAAGGAGCTGGACGAATGCCCAAAACGGTAGGCGTTGCCGTCAGCAATGCGACCTTCCACTTTGATAAGCTTTATACCTATGCCGTCATGCCGGATCAGCAGAATGCGGTAAAACTTGGCAGCATGGTGCTGGTGCCCTTTGGCCGCGGCAGCCGCGCCCGCATGGGCGTGGTGCTGGCCTGCGATGCCGAACCGGAAAGTGCAAAGCTGAAATATCTTTTCGACGTGGCCCCGGCTTCGGCCTGCCTGACCCCGGAACTGCTGCGGCTGGTGCACTTTTTGAAGGAGCGCACCTTCTGCACCTATTACGAGGCGGTCAAGGCGGTCATTCCCTATGGTGCACAGTACAAGCCTGCCGTGGCGGCAGATGGTGTGACGCCGGTGCTGCAAAAGCAGCTCACCCGCCACACCGAGAACTCCTACCGCCTTGTGGGCGGGCTGCCGCCAAAGCCGAAGCCGACAGCCAAGCAATTGGCGGCAGTGGCGCTGCTGGGCGGTGGGCCGCGCACCCTGAACGAGCTGGAAGACAAGGGCATCAGCCGTGCCGTGCTGGATAACCTGTGCGCCAAAGGCGTGCTGGAATGCAGCAAGGTGAATAAATCCATCGACCTGTATGCGTCCATTCCGCTGAAAAACGAGCCGATCACCCTCACGCAGGAGCAGCAGGCGGCTTACGATGCTCTGCTGCCAAAGCTGGAAGACGATGCACCCCACTCGGCGCTGCTCTACGGCGTGACCGGCAGCGGCAAAACGCTGGTGTTTTTAAAGCTCATTGCCCGCTGTCTGGAGCAGGGCAGGCGTGCGCTGGTGCTGGTGCCGGAGATCAGCCTGACCCCGCAGATGATCCTGCGGCTCAAGAGTCAGTTTGGCCGCCGGGTGGCGGTGCAGCACTCTGCCCTCAACCACACCGAACGCCTTTTGCAGTGGCAGATGATCCAGGACGGCGGCGCAGACATCGTGGTGGGTACCCGCAGTGCCATCTTTTCGCCGCTGGAAAACATCGGGCTCATCATCATCGATGAGGAGCAGGAGCACACCTACCGCTCGGAATCCGCGCCACGCTATTCTGCCCACGAGGTGGCCCGGCAGCGTGCGGCGGAAAACGGTGCATTGCTGCTGCTGGCAAGCGCCACCCCCAGCACCGAGAGCTTTTACGCGGCCCAGCATGGCCGCACCCAGCTGGTGCGGCTGACCCAGCGCTACGGCGGCAACCCGCTGCCCACGGTGCAGATCGTGGATATGCGCGCGGAGCTGGCGGCAGGCAACCCGCGGGAGATCAGTCTGTCGCTGGAAGACGCCATCCGCCGCAATCTGGATGCAGGCAAGCAGACCATTTTGCTGCTGAACCGCCGGGGCTACCAGACCATGGCCCAGTGCGAGGACTGCCGCGAGGTGCTCAAGTGCACAAAGTGCAGCGTGCCGATGGTGTACCACAAAGCAGCGCACAAGGTATTGTGCCACTACTGCGGCAGCCAGATGGAACCGCCCACTGTGTGCCCCGCCTGCGGCGGCAAGCTGCAGTACCGGGGCTTCGGCACCCAGAAAGCCGAGGAAGAGCTGGCAAAGCTGTTCCCGGATGCGCGGGTGCTGCGCATGGATCAGGATTCCACTGCCGCAAAGGATGCCCACGAAAAGCTGCTGGCAAGGTTTGCGAACCACGAATATGACATCATGGTGGGCACCCAGATGGTGGCCAAGGGACTGGATTTTGAGGATGTGACCCTTGTGGGCGTGCTGGGCATCGACTCGCTGCTGTTTGCGCAGGGCTTCCGCGCGTATGAGAACGTGTTCAGCCTCATCACACAGGTGGTGGGCCGCAGCGGACGGGCCAAAGACCCCGGCTTTGCCATCATCCAGACCACCGACCCCGATAACCCGGTGTTGAACCTTGCCGCCGCGCAGGACTACGATGCCTTTTTTGAGCAGGAGATCGCCTACCGCAAGCTGGGCCTGTACCCGCCCTTCTGCGGGCTGTGCGTCATTGGCTTTGCAGGCGCAAAGGAGATCGAGGTGGCACGGGCGGCGGCGCGCTTTGCGGCCCTGCTGGGCCAGCAGGCGGCAAAACAGCCGGACCTGCCGCTGCGGGTGCTTGGCCCCACGCCCGGCAGCATTGAAAAGATCAACGACACCTACCGCTACAAACTTACCATCAAGTGCCGCAACGACCGCCGCTTCCGCGACCTCGTGCGCAGCACACTGGAAAGATACGAACAGGAAAAACTTCCGTCCAAGGCCACCGTTGCGGTGGACCTGCATTCGGACGGTGACATCTGATTTGGAGGTACCATAAATGGCAATCCGTAACATTGTAAAAGAGGGCGATCCCATCCTGAACAAGGTCTGCCGCCCCGTCACCACCTTTGATGACCGTCTGGCTACCCTGCTGGACGACATGCACGAGACCATGATCGCCGCCGACGGCGTGGGTCTGGCCGGCCCGCAGGTGGGCATGCTGCGCCGTCTGTTCGTGGTGTGGGACACCACCGACGCGCCCGAGGAGATCCCCGAAGATTACGAATATAAGTTCATCGACTTCGTCAACCCGGAAATTCTGGCTGTATCCGAGGAAGAGGAGACCGCCTACGAGGGCTGTCTGTCCTTCCCGGGCCATAACGGCGCTGTGACCCGCCCCGTCGCGGTCAAGGTGCGCGCACAGGACCGCCACGGTGAGTGGTTCGAGCTGGAAGCTGAGGATCTGCTGGGCCGCTGCATCCAGCACGAGAACGACCATCTGGACGGCATTACCATCATGCAGTCCAGCGAGTATTTCTATGAGGATACCGAAGAGGGCAAAAAAGCTGCCCGCGAAGCGAAAGGAAACAAGTAATGCGCATTTTGTTCATGGGCACGCCGGATATTGCCGCAGAGTGCCTCAAAGCCCTGTATGCCGCCGGGCATGACATCTGCGCGGTGTACACCCGGCGGGACAAGCCGGTTGGCCGCAAGCAGGTGCTTACCGCACCCCCGGTCAAGGAAGTGGCCCTTGCCCACGGCACGCCGGTGTTCCAGCCCCGCACCCTGCGGGACGGCAGCGAGGACGAGAACATCCGCGCACTGGCCCCGGAACTGATCGTGGTGGTGGCTTACGGCTGCATCCTGCCGAAGTCTGTGCTGGAAGCGCCGAAGTACGGCTGCATCAACCTGCATGTCTCCCTGCTGCCCAAGTATCGCGGCAGCGCTCCGGTGCAGTGGGCCGTGCTGAACGGCGATGCCGAGACCGGCGTTTCCATCATGCAGATGGACGAGGGCCTTGACACCGGCGATGTGCTCTGCTGCGAGAAGATCGCCATTGACCCGGAGGAGACCAGCGGCCAGCTGTTTGACCGCGTGACTGCCGTGGGTGCACGGGTGCTGTGCGAGGTGGTGCCCGCCATCGCCGCCGGAACGCTGAAGCCCCAGCCGCAGGATCATGAGAACGCCTGCCTTGCACCTATGCTGAACAAGGAGATGGCAGAGTTCCGCCTGACCGAATCGGCTGCCCACATCCACAATTGGGTGCGCGGCATGAACCCGTGGCCCGGTGCATGGTTCGTCACCTCCGGCGGCAAAAAGCTCAAGGTGATGGAGTGCCGTGCCGTGGAAGCTCACGGCGAAGCGCCCGGCACCGTGCTGGCCACAAAGCCGCTCACGGTGGCTTGCGGTGAGGGGGCCGTCCAGCTGCTGAATGTGGTGCCGGAAGGCAAAAAGCCCATGGACGGCACCGCCTTTGCGGCCGGTCAGCGCCTGAAAACGGGGGATATCCTCTGATGGCGGCGAATCCCCGCGCGGCGGCAGTGGCGGCGCTGGTGCGGCAGGAGCAGGATGGTTTTTCCAACCTTGTTCTGGATGCCGAACTCAAGCGCCAGCAGCTGGAAGGCCGCGATAAAGCTTTTGCCAGCGCCATCTTTTACACGGTGCTGGAACACCGGGGCACGCTGGACTACATCCTGTGCCAGTTCCTGCCCAAGGGCCTTGCCAAGCTGGATGCACCGGTGCGCGAAATATTGCGCGCGGCGCTGGCGCAGGCCCGCTATATGCAGGTGCCGGTGTCCGCTGCGGTGAACGAAGCCGTCAAGCTGACCCGTGCCTTCAAAAAATCCAGCGCATCCGGTCTGGTCAACGCCGTGCTGCGCAAGGCGTGCAGCTACGACCTGAGCACCGCAAGCTTCAAAAACGAAGTGGAGCGGCTCATGGTGCTTGGCTCTGCCGGGCGGGATGTGGCGGAATTTCTGCACAAAAACTACCCGGACGAAGCACTGGATATCCTTACCTACAAGGCCGACGGCGGCATGACCAGCCTGCGGGCGAACCCGCTGAAAGGCAGTGCCGATGAGCTTTGTGCAAAGCTGCTGGCTTCCGGCGCAAAGGAAGCAAAGCGGGGCGTTGTGCCCGGCAGTGTGCTGGCCCGGTTCGAGGGCAGCCCGGCGGAAAATGAGCTGTTCCGGCAGGGGTACTTCCATGTGGAAGGGCAGGCCAGCCAGCTGGCGGCGCTCTGCGTGGACGCACAGCCCGGAGAAACAGTCATCGACCTGTGCGCCGCGCCCGGCGGCAAGACCATCCTGCTGGCCGAGCAGATGCACAGCACCGGCAGGCTTTACAGCTGCGATGCCGCCGAGAACCGCGTGGGCCTGATCCGCACGGCAGTGCAGCGCATGGGACTGACCAATGTGGAAGCCCTGTGCAGCGATGCCACAAAGGTGAACCCGGCCCTGCCGCAGGCCGACTGCATTTTAGCGGATGTGCCCTGCAGCGGCCTTGGCATTCTGGCAAAAAAGCCGGATCTGCGCTACAAAAAGCTGGAACCGGCCCGCGAAGCTGAATTATTGGCCACGCAGTCGGCCATCCTCGATACGGCGGCACAGCTGCTGAAAGCGGGCGGCAGGCTGGTGTACTCCACCTGCACCATCGACCCGGCAGAAAACCAGCAGCAGATCGCGGCATTTCTGGCCCGCCACCCGGAGTTTACGGTGGTGGAGCCTGCCGCAGCGCTGCCCGCCGGGATGACGGCAGGGGAGCACGGCGCGCTTTCGGTGCCCACCCGTACCGGCATGGACGGCTTTTTCCTGTGTGCCATGCAGAAAAACGGGGAAAAGCTGCAATGAAACAGGTGGCTTGTTCGTAAAAAACAATAGGAGAACACAATGGAACAAAAACGCTGTATCTCTTCCTTTACGCTGGCAGAGCTGACCGCTGAACTGAAAGCGATGGGTCAGCCGGGCTTCCGGGCAAAGCAGATCTTCCACTGGGTGCACCAGAAGCTGGTCACCGAGTTTTCTGCCATGACCGACCAGCCCAAGACCCTGCTGGCAAAGCTGGAAGAAAGCTTCTACATTGCCGCGCCCAAGATCGAGCGCAGGCAGGAAGCAAAGGACGGCACGGTAAAATATCTGCTGCGCATGGCGGACGGCAACTGCATCGAGACCGTCGTGATGCGCTACCACTACGGCAACACGGTGTGTGTATCCACGCAGGTGGGCTGCCGCATGGGCTGCCGCTTCTGTGCGTCCACCCAGGCGGGCCGCGTGCGCGATCTGGAAGCAGGCGAGATCTGCTCTGAGATCTACACCGCCCAGAAGGATATCGGGGAGCGCATTTCCCACATCGTGCTCATGGGCATTGGCGAACCGCTGGATAACTTTGACGAAGTGATGAAGTTTCTGGAGAACATCACCTCGCCCGAGGGCGTGAACATCGGGATGCGCAACATCAGCCTTTCTACCTGCGGTCTGGTGCCCAAGATCGACCAGCTGGCCGAGAAAAAGCTGCAGCTGACCCTCTCGGTGTCGCTGCACGCACCCAACAATGAAATTCGCAGCGGCATGATGCCGGTGAACGATGCCTATCCCGTGGAAGTGCTGATGCAGGCCGTGCGCCGCTATCAGGATACCACCGGCCGCCGCGTGAGCTTTGAATATTCCATGGTGCGCGGTGTCAACGATTCCGATGCCTGCGCCAGACAGCTGGCAAACCTGATCCGGGGCATGGGTGCCCATGTGAACCTGATCCCCATCAACCCGGTGGACGGCAGCCCGTACTCGGCCACCGATGCAGCCAACGTGCACCGCTTCCAGCAGAAGCTGGAGAGCCTTGGCGTGAACGCTACGGTGCGCCGCCGCCTTGGCAGCGAGATCAGCGCCGCATGCGGCCAGCTGCGCCGTGACGAAATGAACGGGAAAGCGTAAATATTAAAGGGAGAAGCCTATGAAACTTGCAGGAAAAACGGATGTCGGCAGGGTCCGGCAGGATAATCAGGACGATTATCGCGCAGGAGAACTGCCCGGCGATGCCGCATGGCTGCTGGTATGCGACGGCATGGGCGGTGCACGCGGCGGCAGGGAAGCCAGCCAGAGCGCGTGCGATGTGATCGAGCGCTGCTTTCAGGAGCAGTATGCTTCCAAGTGCCTGCCCGGCGAGGAAGAGACCTTCCTGAAAAAAACACTGCTCAGCGCTAACCGCTTTGTGTTCCAGAAGGCCCTGCGGGAGGAAGAACTGGCGGGCATGGGCACCACGGCTGTGTGCGCACTGGTGCGCTCCGGCAGGGTGTATCTGTGCCATGCAGGCGACTCGCGGGCGTACCTGTACCGGGACGGCAGGCTTGCCCAGCTCACCCACGACCACTCCTATGTGCAGGAGCTGGTGGACTGTGGCACCATTACCGTGGAGGAAGCCGAGCACCACCCCCAGAAGAACATCATCACCAAGGCGCTGGGCGTGGACTACCGGCTGGACTCGGAGTTCACCACCGCACCGCTGCAGAAAGGGGATATCCTGCTGCTGTGCTCGGACGGCCTGACCAATGCCGTGCCCAGAGAACAGCTGGAACAGCTGCTGCGCACCGGCAGGTTCTACGACCTGCCGGATCTTCTGATCCGCACGGCCAACGAGAACGGCGGCCCGGATAACATCACCGCGCTGCTGCTGTGTGTGGAGGAGGTGCGCTGATGGACAACCTGATCGGCAAAAAGCTGGACGGCCTGTATGAGGTGCGGGAGCTGATCGGTTCCGGCGGCATGGCAAACGTCTACAAGGCGGTCATGCTGGGGCACAACGGCCCGGTGCCTGCCGGTACCGTGGTGGCGGTAAAGGTGCTGCGGCAGGAGTATATGCACGACCCGGACCTTGTGCGCCGCTTTAAAAATGAATCCAAGGCCATCTCGCTGCTGAACCACCCCAACATCGTAAAAGTGTACGATGTATCGGTGAATGATGATCTGCAGTATATCGTGATGGAATATGTGGACGGCATGACATTGCGCGAGTACCTTAACCAGCGCGGCGGCAGGCTGACCAACCGGGAGACCGTGCACTTCATCTCCCAGATCTTAAAGGCGCTGGAACATGCCCACGCCAACGGTGTGGTGCACCGGGACATCAAGCCCCAGAACATCATGCTTTTGGACAACGGCCAGCTGCGCATGATGGATTTTGGCATTGCGCGCATCTCCCGTGCCGAGAACCAGCTGCTGAGCGGCAAGGCCATGGGCAGCGTGCACTATATCAGCCCGGAGCAGGCCAAGGGCGATGAGACCGACTGCACCAGCGATATCTACTCGGTGGGCGTGATGATGTACGAGATGCTCAGCGGCCATCTGCCCTTTGATGCAGACGACATGGTGGAAGTTGCCATCAAGCAGATCTCCGATCAGCCGAAGTCTTTGCACGAGATCGCGCCGGAGGTGCCGAATGCACTGGTGGAGATCACCGAAAAGGCCATGGCAAAGCTGCCGCAGAACCGCTACGCATCCGCCCGCGAAATGCTGGATGCGCTGGACGCCTACGTGCAGAACCCCTCCGTGATGTTCGAGTACAAGTATATTACAGAAGATGCTCCCGAAAAGGTGGTGAAACGTACCATGAACCAGAACCGTGCAAACCGTCAGGCCGAAAAGCCTGCGCCCCGCGGCAAAAAGGCCGCACCGCGCCAGAAAAAGCGCACCATCTTCCTGCCGGCACTGTTCGGCATTACCATTGCATTTGCACTGGCGTGCCTTGCGCTGTGCTGGATGATCCTGAACGATTCCTCCAACCTGATGAACAACAAGGCCGATATCACGCTGGGCGATTATATCGGCATGACGCAGGACGAGGCTGCTGCCACCGAGCAGGTGGTCTCCGGCCAGATCAGCGTTACCTGGGAGCAGGAGTACAACAGTAACTATGCGGCGGGCTATATCTATAAGCAGTCGCCGGTGTCCGGCCGCACGGTGCGCGAGGGCCAGAATGTGACCCTGACTGTGAGCCTTGGCACCCAGTACGTTACCGTGCCGGACCTGACCAACTATGTGCAGGCCGATGCAGAGCAGCAGCTCAAGGAGCTGGGTGTCTCGGTGCTGGTAACGCAGGCTGTGGATACCTCTGTGGCATCCGGCGCGGTGATCCGCACCGACCCGGCGGCGGGCAGTCAGGTGGCTGCAGGCAGCACTGTGGTGATGTATATCAGCCGCCCGCAGGTGGCAACCACCACCAAGGTGCCCTCGCTGACCGGCATGAGCACCGCTGATGCCCGCACCCTGCTGGTGCAGAACCATCTGGGCCTTGGCAGCCAGACCGAGCAGTACAGCGACCAGCCGGTGGGCACTGTCATCAGTCAGAACCCGGCGGCAGGCTCTACCACAAAGCTGAACGGCCGCGTGAACATTGTGGTAAGCGCAGGGCCGGAGCCTGCACCGGAACCGGAAGCACCCAGCGACAGCACCACCGGCGGCGACTGGTGGAGCGGCCTGTTTGGCAGCAGCTCCTCTTCTTCCAGCACCGAGACCGGCACCGAACAGGGCACAGCGGGCAGCGGCGACTCTTCGCAGAAACCGCTGACCGACTGGTGGTCCTCGCTGCTGAGCTGACGGAGGCGTGCATGAAGGGATATATCACAAAGGGCATCGGCGGCTTTTACTATGTAAAAACGCCGGAGGGCATTGTGGAATGCAAGCCCCGCGGCATTTTCCGCAAACAGAAGATCACGCCGGTGGCGGGCGATGAGGTGACGCTGGAGACCGAGAACGGTGCAGCCGTCATTGCCGAGATCGCACCGCGCAAAAATGTGTTCGTGCGGCCTCCGGTGGCAAATCTGGATGTGCTGTTCCTTGTGGCCAGCACCACCCAGCCCACGCCCAGCACGCTGGTGCTGGATAAGCTTGCCGCCATTGCGGTGGACAAGGGCGTGCAGCCGGTGATCGTGTGCACCAAGGGCGACTTGGCCGAGGCGGAATTCCTGCGTAAGGCCTACGAAAGGTCGACCCTGCCGTTCATCCGCATCGATTACGAGACCGGCGGCGGGCTGGACGAGGTGAAGCAGTGGATCAGCGGCAGGCTGTGTGCGTTCTGCGGCAACTCCGGCGTGGGAAAATCCACCCTTTTGAACCACCTGCTGCCGGAAGCAGAGCGCGAGACCAGTGCCATCAGCCAGAAGCTGGGCCGCGGCCGCCACACCACCCGTGAGGTGACGATCTTTGAAGCCTTTGGCGGGCGCATTGCGGATACGCCGGGCTTTGCCAGTCTGGAAGCGAACCGCGCCGGGTTCATCCCCAAGGAAAATCTGGAGCATGCGTTCCCGGAGTTCGGGCCTTATCTGGGCCAGTGCCAGTTCACCGGCTGCTCCCACCGCAGCGAAAAAGGCTGTGCCGTGCGCGCCGCACTGGCCGAGGGCAGGCTCTCCCAGACCCGGTACGACAGCTACTGCGCCATGTACGAGGAAGTCAAGGACGTGAAGGATTGGCAGCGCCCGAAAGTATAAAGGATAAGGAAGAGATTCATGTCACGCTGTGTGATCATTTCGGCCTGCCCGGTTTCTCCGGAGCTGGCAGAGGCCCTGCGGCCGGACGACTTTATCATTGCCTGTGATGCAGGCTACCGCAACTGCGCACCTCTGGGGCGCAGACCCAACATCATCGTGGGCGACTTTGACACCGCCCCCTGCCCGGAACAGCAGGACGACGATATCATCGTGCTGCCCCATGTGAAGGACGATACCGACACCGAGTATGCTGCAAAGCTGGTCTCGGAAAAGGGTTTTGACGAGGTGCTGCTGCTGGGCGGCCTTGGCGGCAGACGGGTGGAGCACACCCTTGCAAACCTGTGCACCGGCCTTGGGCTGGAACAGCGCGGTGTGCGCACCACCCTGCTGGATGAGCGCAGCCGCATCACCTACGTGATGCCCGGCGAGACCCGCCGCTACCCGAAGGAGAAGTACTTCTTCTTCTCGGCCTTCCCGATGGAGGGCAGGGCGCAGGGCGTGTGCGAACGCGGCTCCTACTATGAGCTGACCGATGCGGAGCTGACCGCCAGCTACCCGCTGGGCGTCAGCAACGAGTACGCTGCCGGGTCGGACTGCATTACCATCTCCACCCGCAGCGGTGCGCTGGTGGTGGTGGAGACCATCGCAGACTGAGCGCTGCTGCCCTTGCCGGAACGTTCCGGCCCCTGCCTGCATAGGATGGGCCAGAAAACGGAAAGGCGGGGAGCATATGCAGGTAGTTGTGATCCGAAGCCCCAAGGCGCTGCGCGGCATTCTGCGCAGACTGTTCGGCATTCAAAAACAGTAAAAAAGATCCCCTCGCTGCTGGTCGGCGGGGGGATCTTGCTTCATAATACTCCTTTTTATTGCGTCAGGGCGTTGTAACAGGCATCGAACGCCTGCATAAAATCAGTGATCTCCAGTTCCGTGGTCAGGTGGCTCAGGCTGATGCGCCACGAGGACAGCGCGTTGCGCCGGTCATGGCTCACAGCAAACACGGCGCGGGAGGGCAGGCCGTCCGAAGAGCAGGCCGATTTGACCGAGACGCATACGCCCTGGGCATCCAGCTCCCGCTGGAACACGGTGCCCTTCACGTTCTGTACGCTCAGGTTTAAAATCTGCGGCACGGCGGTGTCCGGGCTGTTGATGCGCACCTTGGGGTATTGGGCAAGCCCGGTGCGCAGGCGGGCGTTCAGGGCGCGGATGTGCTCCACCCGGGCGGGCAGCTCACTCACTGCCTTTTCCAGCGCCAGCGCCAGCGAACAGGCCAGCGCCACGGTGGGGGTGCCGCTGCGGTAGAGGGTGGTGCTCTCGCCGCCATGGATGAGCGGCTCCAGCGCAAGGCCGCGCCGCTTGACCAGCACACCGATGCCGTTCAGCCCGTAGAACTTGTGGGCGGTCAGGCTCATGGTGTCGATGCCCGCAAAGCTGACCGGAAGCTTTCCGATGGCCTGTGTGGCATCCACATGGAAGTGGCAGTGGGGGCAGGCCTTCAACATTTCCGCGATCTCGGCCACCGGCTGCACCACGCCCAGCTCACTGTCCACGGCAGTGACGGCCACCAGAATGGTGTCCGGGCGCAGCAGTTCTTTCAGGTGGGCAAGGTCCACCGTGCCGTCCTGCCGGATGTCCACAAGGTCAATCTCATAGCCCTGCTCCTGCAGGGCGGTCAGGCTGCCGCTCACCGAGGAGTGCTCCAGCGGGGTGGAAATGATGTGTCTGCCATGGTGGCGCTCCAGCCGGGCGATGCTCTTGATGGCAAAGTTGTTGGCCTCGCTGGCACCGGATGTATAGATGATCTCGGCGGGCTGCACATTCAGACTGCGGGCAATGCTCTGGGTGGCGGCATCGATGGCAGCCTTTGCGGCAGTGCCTGCTGCGTGGCGGGAATTGGCATTGCCCGGGCAATTGCGCTCCACCTCGCAAAAGCGCTGTAAAACCGCTTCGTCTACCGGGGTATTGGCGGAATAATCCAGATAGATCATAAACTCTCCTGATAATTCTCTTATAATACAGATTACAATGGTAGGCTATATTATAGTGCGCTTTGGGCCGGATTGCAAGAGAAGCGGCGCAAACTTCCGGGCTGGAAATACAGGAGAATTAAGCAAAATAGTTGCACGGCGGCAAAAAGTCTGCTATAATCTCTTGAAGGACTGCTTGCTGCGGCCTTTTGCGGGGCTTTTGGCGGCGGTTTGGAAAGAGCCTGAATGAAAGGGGGAGCGCACCATGCTGCACAAGAATCATCGACTGCGCTGTATTGCACTTCTCATTTCCGGGCGGGATCATTGTTCCCAAATTTCAGGGGCATTGCCGTTTTGCTGACGGCGGTGCCTCTTTTTTTGGGCTGCGAGTTCTGTAGGAGGCAGAAAAACTTCATGAGTGAAAAGATCGATTACTCCAAAGGCATTTACGACGCGCGCCAGCTGGGCGCAGGCCGCATGTTCATTCTGGGCGTGCAGCACATGTTTGCCATGTTCGGCGCAACGGTGCTGGTGCCGCTGCTCACCGGCCTGAGCGTTTCCACCACCCTGCTGTGCGCAGGTCTGGGCACCCTGCTGTTCCACCTCATTACCAAAAAGAAGGTGCCTGCATTCCTTGGCTCCTCCTTTGCGTATCTGGGCGGCTTCTCCATCGTGGCCCCCATGCTGGCAGATGCAGACGGCAACCTGACCGTTGCCAACACCAAGATGCTGCCTTATGCCTGTGCGGCCGTCGCATTTTCTGGTCTGGTGTATCTGGTGGCCAGCCTGCTGATCTCCACCTTCGGCATCCGCCGCATCATGCGGTTCTTCCCGCCGGTGGTCACTGGCCCCATCATCATCTCCATCGGCCTGATCCTGGCTCCCTCCGCCATCTCCAACTGTCAGGCAAACTGGCTGCTGGCCTTTGTGGCACTGGGTGTCGTGATCGTGTGCAACATCTGGGGCAAGGGCATGGTCAAGATCCTGCCCATCCTCATCGGCGTGCTGGTGTCCTACGCAGTGGCACTGGTGACCGGTGCAGTGGACTTCCAGCGCATTTCTGAGGCTGCATGGGTGGGCATCCCTCTGCACAAGGAGGCCATGGGCCTGTTTGCCATCGACGGCAGCCCGGAGTTCATCAGCGCACTGTTCACCATCATCCCCATTGCACTGGCAACCATGATGGAGCATGTGGGCGATATCGCCGCCATCAGCGCAACCGTGGGCCACAACTATATCAACGACCCCGGCCTGAACCGCACCCTGCTGGGTGACGGTCTGGCAACCACCATGGCCGGCCTGCTGGGCGGCCCGGCCAATACCACCTACGGTGAGAACACCGGTGTGCTGGCCCTGAGCAAGATCTACGATCCGCTGGTCATCCGCATTGCGGCTGTCCTGGCCATCATCCTGAGCTTCAGCCCCAAGTTTGAGGCTGTCATCAACACCATCCCCACCGGCATCATCGGCGGCATCAGCTTTGTGCTGTATGGCATGATCTCCGCCATCGGTGTGCGCAACGTGGTGGAGAACCGCGTGGACTTTACCAACAGCCGCAACCTGATCGTGGCCGCTGTCATTCTGGTGTGCGCACTGGGCTTCAACTCTGTGGGCGGTGTCAGCTTTGCCGTTGCAGGTGTTACCATCAACCTGTCCGGTCTGGCTGTGGCCGCGATCGCAGGCATCCTGCTGAACGCTGTGCTGCCCGGCAACGACTACGAGTTTGATGCTGCCGACGGCTCCGAAGCCGCTACCAGCAGCAACCTGCAGGTCTGATCTCCCATAGAAGAAGGAAGAACAAGGCAGAAGCCGTCCTGTGTGTGCAGGGCGGCTTTGCCGTTTTTAAGGTGCACAGGGCAAAGCACACAGTTTTTGAGGATGGTTTTTAGTGACCCTGCCGGAATTTATCTGTAAGGCAAAATAAATAGGAATTATTCTTAAAATTATCCTTGACTAACTAGGAATAATTCGCTATAATAGAGCCATGACAAGGGCCGGTGAGTACCAACACCGCCCAGCCTGTTTTCTAACTGATATAAAAAGAATGATGGAGGTCTATTCTTATGAAAAAGTACGTTTGCACCGTCTGTGGTTACATTGCTGAGGGCGAGATCCCGGCACAGTGCCCCGTCTGCAAGGCTCCTGCTTCCGCTTTTGTGGAGAAGACCGGCAACACCTATGTCACCGAGCATGTTGTGGGCATCGGCAAGGCCGAGGGCGTGCCGCAGGAGATCGTGGACGGCTTGCGCGCAAACTTTGAGGGTGAGTGCAGCGAGGTCGGCATGTATCTGGCAATGGCTCGTGTGGCTGAGCGCGAGGGCTACCCCGAGATCGCTGAGGCTTACAAGCGCTATGCCTACGAGGAAGCAGACCACGCATCCCGCTTTGCAGAGCTGCTGGGCGAAGTTGTCACCGACAGCACCAAGAAGAACCTGATGATGCGTGCCGAGGCCGAGTGCGGCGCATGTGCAGGCAAGATGGATCTGGCCAAGAAGGCAAAGGCCCTGAATCTGGATGCCATCCACGACACCGTTCACGAGATGGCAAAGGACGAGGCCCGTCACGGCCGCGGCTTTGAGGGCCTGCTGAAGCGCTACTTCAACACCGAAGTCTGATAAGGTTTCCCCGGTTATCCATTCTGACCGCTGCATGGCTTTGCCGCTGTGCAGCGGTTTTTTGTTCAACCTACGGAACTGTTCCGTTGACAGGTGCCGCAGTGCCGGTTTATAATTTGTCATATCGTATTGCGAAACGCAGCAAAGGGGAATATGGGAAATGGAAAACGAGCGACGAGTGCAGCAAAAGGCCCCGGCGGGCCGCTACGCCCTGCTGGACGAGCTGCGCGGGCTGGATCTGGTCAGCATGATGCTGTACCATGCCTGCTGGGACATGATGTTCCTGTTCGGCATCTGGATGGACTGGTACGCGGGAATGCCGGGGCGTCTGTGGCAGCAGGCCATCTGCTGGGTGTTCATTCTGCTGTCCGGCTTCTGTGTGCCGTTGGGGCGTCATACGCTGCGGCGCGGTGTTACCGTGTTTGCCGCCGGGGCGCTGGTCACGGCGGTGACGCTGGTGTTCATGCCGGGAGACCGGGTCATTTTTGGCGTGCTTACTTTTTTGGGTACGGCTATGCTGCTGACCGGTGTGCTGGAGCCGCTGCTGAAAAAGATCCCGCCCGCCGCAGGGCTGGCGGTTTCGGCGGTGCTGTTTGCACTGACTTATCATCTGGACGAGCGTTGGCTCGGCTTCGGCGGGCTGCGCCTTGCGCTGCCGGATGCATGGTACGCGAATTACTTTACAGCGTTTTTCGGCTTTCTGCCCTTCGATTTTTATTCCACCGATTATTTTGCCCTGCTGCCGTGGCTGTTTTTGTTCTGGGCAGGGTACTTTCTGCACGGCGTGGTGGGTCGGGCACGGATGGAACCGCTGCGCCGTTCGGTCTGCCCGGCGCTGGGCTGGATAGGCCGGCACTCGCTTTTGCTGTATCTGCTGCACCAGCCGGTGATCTACGGCGTACTTTCAGCCGCGGCAGTTCTTTTTGCATAAAAGGCTTGACACAGCCGGGAAGCTGTGGTATTCTATCGGTAGTTAGAAGATACTAACCAAATGGGGATGCGTCTGCGTGGTTGGACGCATTTTCATGGAACATGAAGTTAGAGATATCTAACTAATATTGATTTGAGAGAGGACGATCTTTATGAGCAAAGTAGCAGTCGTATTCTGGAGCGCAACCGGCAACACCGAGACCATGGCAAACTGTGTGGCAGAGGGCGCAAACGGCACCATCGTGCCCTGCAGCGAAATGAACGCCGCAAAGCTGGCTGAGTTTGATGCAGTGGCTTTTGGCTGCCCCGCAATGGGTGCTGAGCAGCTGGAGGAGAGCGAGTTCGAGCCGATGTTCTCTGATCTGGAGGGTTCTCTGAACGGCAAGAAGATCGCCCTGTTCGGCTCCTACGGCTGGGGCGACGGCCAGTGGATGCGTGACTGGGTGGAGCGTGCTCAGGGCGACGGCGCACAGGTGCTCAACGGTGAGGGCCTGATCTGCAACGAGGCCCCGGACGATGATGTTCAGGCAGCCTGCCGCAAGCTGGGTGCAGATCTGGCTGCATGGTAAACAGGAGGCCCCGTCCCATGCAGGATACCCCGAAGAACTTGGATCAGAAGCGCGAAGCGAAAAAGACTGGCTGAGTTTTCCAGAATAAACACCCTGCCCGCAGGCCATACTGTGGACAGAGAGGTGATAAATATGGAAAACATCGGCGTTACCTGTGATGTCTGCGAGTGCAGCCACAATGTGAGCGGCTGCAAGTGCGACCTGCCTCAGATCAAAGTGACCGAGCAGTGCACCTGCGATACGCAGCAGGTGGAGACCCCGCACTACTGCCAGAGCTACGAGAAAAAGTAATTCCCAAAGCAGCAAAACAGCTCCTGCCAGAGCATTTCCGGCAGGAGCTGTTTTGGGTCACGGAGGTCAGCGCAGGGCCACATTGCAGGTGGCAAGGCTGCGGATCAGGGTGCCCACGCTCTCCTTCATCCGGATGCCCACGAAGCCCAGCGTGAATGCGGCCTGCACATTGGCCAGATTGTCGTCGATGAACACGCACTCGCTGGCCTTCAGACCGTATTTGTCCAGCAGGGCCTGATAGATGCGGGGGTCGGGTTTGTTGATGTGCACCTCGCAGGAGGCTACGCCGCCGTCAAAGCGGTCCAGCACGCCGCGCTCCTTGAGCAGGGCCAGCACGTCCTCCGGGATGTTGCTGAGATAGTACACGCTGTAGCCATGGTTCTTCAGGCGGCGCACCAGCTCCTGCATCCGGCGGCGCGGGCGCAGGATGTGCAGCCAGTCGTCCAGCACGCCCTGCACCTCAAACTCGCGCCCGGCGGCCTTGGCGTTGCGCAGCATGGCCTGATTGCCGTCAAAGCGGGAGACAAGCCCCGCATCCAGCTGCTTCCACTCCTCGCTGCCAAAGGTCAGGTCGTACACCTGCTCCTCGATCTCTTCATTGCAAATGCGGTCTACCAGATAGGCGCGGGGGGCAAAATCCACCATGACACCGCCCAGATCAAACACGATGCTTTTATACATTTAAAATTTCCTCTGTTTCTCATGGAATGCTCTGCCCACAGTATACCACAATCTGCCATGCGGTTTCCACTGCTTTTTGCATGATGTGCCCGGCGGCTGCATAAGCTGTGGCAGAAAGGGGAGAAGGGCATTGACCATCCGGGAACTGTGTGAAAAAGAGGTGGTGCAGCTGGAGCAGGGGGTCTGCCTTGGCCGGGCCGATGACCTGACCTTTGACCCTGCCACCGCCCGGCTGCAGAGCCTGATCCTGCTGGGGCGGCCAAGGCTGTTCGGATTGCTTGGCCGGGACGATAGCCTGACCATTCCATGGCAGGAGATCGAGACCATTGGCACGGATGCGGTGCTGGTGCACACGGCCCTGCCGGAAGCACCGCCGCAGCCGGAACAGCTTAAATGGTGGCAAAAGCTGCGCGTGAAGCTGGGTTTGTAAATTTTTTGCAAAAACAGGGTGGACTTTTTTGTGGAAGTGACTATAATAATCGCAGAAGCTTTGTGCAAAAAGCGTAAAGAAATGTGCTTTTGCGTATGATCTGAGGTTTCAAGGATGAGGAAAGGAATAGGAATTATGAAAACTCCCAAACCGCTTTTGGCGCTGCGGATGGTATTCCCGCTGGCGGCATCGCTGATCGTGCTGCTGCTGGGCGAGGGGATCGCCCGCGGGAGCCTGAGCGCAGACGTTTTTGCAAGTTTTATCTTCCCACACATCGGGGCTTATCTGCTGGCGTGGCTGCTGCTGTTTCTGGTGTGGCTGCTGCTGGACTGGGTGTTCCGCTGCCCGCCGCTGTCCACGCTGGGCATGGCGGTGCTGGGCTGTGCGCCCTGCGCGGTGAACTTTTACACCCTGCAGCTGCGCGGCGAGCCGTTCCTGCCATGGGATCTGACACAGGTGTCGGAGGCTGCCGGTGTGGCATCCGCTGCGGGCCTCAGGATCCAGCCCAGCATGGTCGTGGCCATCATCGTGGTGCTGGCACTGACGGCGGGCAGCTTCTTCCTGTACCGCGGCCGTCACAAACAGCGCTGGCTGCCCCGGCTGGCGGGCAGTGCCGCCACCGCAGCGGCCCTCTGCCTGCTGGTGTTCGGCGTGTACCTGCAGCCCGCTGTCACGCAGGTGCTGGGCATTACGCCGGATGCATGGATGCAGGACCGCTACTACCGCTACTACGGCGTGATCACCGGCTTTATGACCAACCTCACCAATCTGGAGATCTCGAAGCCCGAGGAATACTCGCAGGAAGCAGTGGATGCCCTGCTGGACAATGTGGACGAGAGCCAGAAGTTTGCCACCAGCCCGCTGTACTCCACCAGCTACAGCGCCGTGACCCCCAAGGACGAGCAGGTGAAGCAGCCCACCATCATCTATGTGATGGACGAGTCCTACTGGGATGTCTCGGAGCTGGAACAGTACGGCATCACCTTTGATACCGATGTCTCCAAGAACCTGCACGCCTTGCAGCAGACCAGCGCCTATGGCCGGGCCTACAGCCCCAGCTTTGGCGGCGGCACCTGCGATGTGGAGTTTGAAGCCCTTACCGGCTACTCGGTATCCTTCCTGCCCAGCGGCAGCAAGCCCTACCAGCAGCATGTGACCAAGCCCATGTTCGCCATGCCCAATTACCTCAAGCTCAAGGGCTACCAGACCGCAGCCGTGCACTGCTTCTGGGCAAAATACTGGAGCCGCGACAAGGCTTACCCCAACCTCGGCTTTGACGATTTTATCAGCCTTGAGGATATGCATGGCGTGACCAAGGTGCGCAAGCACTACTGGACCAGCGGCCTTGTCACCGATGATTCCATGGCCGACCAGATCATCCAGCAGTACGAGAGCATGAAGTCCAGCTCGGACAAGCCCATCTTCCTGCACGCTGTCACCATGCAGAACCATACCAATTATAACAAGGACAACTACCCGGACGACGAGCGGGTGAAGGTGCTGTCCCACCCGGCGGGCCTCAAGCCCAGCACCGTGGGAGCGCTGGAAGATTTTGCTACCGGCATCCGGGATGCAGATGCCATGATGGGCAAACTGACCGAATACTTCTCGCAGGTGGACGAGCCGGTCATTCTGGTGTTCTGGGGCGACCACTATAACCCCATCGATTCCAATTACGATGTCTACACCACTACCGGCTATGCCAGCGATTCCAGCGCAGACCCCCGCCTGCACCAGACCACGCTGCTGATGTGGTCCAACTACAGCCAGCAGCAGGTGGACCTTGGCACCATTGCCGCTTACGATATCTCGCCGGTGATGATGGACATTTACGGTCTGGAAGAGCCGCTCTACTTCCAGTTCCTGAACCGTCAGCTGCGCGTGGCCAGCCGCACCAATACCCGCGGAACCACCATGAATCTGGACGGTACCACCACGCAGGAGCCTACCGGGTTCCAGCAGCGGTGGTGCGCAGAGCACTGGCTTTTGCAGTACGACCTGATGTTCGGCAGGGGATACGCCCTGCAGCGCATGGGCCTTGCGGGCCTGAGCGGCGTGGACACAGGCAAATGAGCGAAAAAAAGACGATTTCTTTGTAAAAAACAGAGAAAAACTCTTGCAACCGGCGTTTGTTTGTGATATTATAACAAGGCATTACACACGCATCACTATGCCCTTTTGTGCCCAAATGGGTGGGGGGCAGTCCCGAACCGTCCGATACGGCCCGGGATCACGGTGTGCGGAGGCAAAACAATATCTGGAGGTATTTTATTATGGCAGTCGTTTCTATGAAGCAGCTTCTCGAAGCAGGTGTGCACTTCGGTCACCAGACCCGCCGCTGGAACCCCAAGATGGCAAAGTACATCTTCACCGAGCGCAACGGCATCTATATCATCGATCTGCAGAAGACCGTGAAGAAGCTGGACGAGGCTTACAACTACGTGAAGGAAGTTGCAGCTGAGGGCGGCG
>OGGG01000799.1_pt1 | contig 31546 bp, 27 predicted proteins | sample 1571201 | NCBI WGS metagenome assembly OGGG01 (sample SAMEA2581946, study PRJEB24529) | metagenome | biome: Human gut stool | place: China | collected 2011 | reverse complement strand
TCAGAAGATCCGTAAGCGTCTGGGTCGGATGCTGGTGCCCGCCATCTCCGGCATTGATCACCGGAATCGGAGAATGTAAGGATGCTACGAGCGGTGCACCTTCTTTAGGATGACGCATCGCACAGATATCGGCATAACATGCTACCATGCGGATGGTATCGGCAACGGTCTCACCTTTTGCGGCAGAGCTGGAATCGGCCGAAGAAAAACCAAGTACATTACCACCTAAATTCATCATAGCAGCTTCAAAGCTGAGACGGGTACGTGTGCTTGGTTCATAAAAAAGAGTCGCTAATTTTCTGCCATCACATGCGTGGGCATATTTTTTCGGATTTGCTTCAATATCATTTGCCAGGTTCAGGAGCTGATCCAGTTCTTCCACACTGAAATCCAGCGGGCTCATTATATGTCTCATAATTTCCTCCTTTTAACTTTAGATTTTCTCTATCATATACCATTTGGGAATGGATTTCAAGATGAAGTTGAGCCATTTTTTTTCGCCAGAAATTCAAAGAACAGACCACAGGCAAACCACAGTGGTGCATAGTCAAGACGTATAACTCCGTTAATGTGATAAGGGGTATGTGAATAATCCCAGGGACAGCAATGGTGCTTTTTCAAAATGCTGCCGCTGATATATTCTACTGAAAAAATAAGAATCATATAAAAACAGCCGCGGAAAAACAGCGAACACTTCCGAAGCAATGCTGCAACCGGACCGATAAAAGCCGCCATACCGTAAATGGGAAACATCCATAAAGACGAATGACCGGTCAGTGTTTTATCCCGGCGGCGAAAAGCAAGAAAACCTGTCCATAAAAGTTCCAGACACCACCCGCAGACTCCATATTGAATAAAATTTTTTTTCATAGGAAAAGAATGTCCACAATATAGAAAGATTATACAGTCATATCCTATAATGTTCTTGCAAAATCATTTTGGGTATACTATAATTCAACGTGATAGATGCGAAAAAAGAAGAACAATAGCGCATCATGATAATTTGAACAAGAATGGAGTTCTATGAATTACGAAGAAGCAAAAGCGTATCTGGATGATGCAGCCAGATACGGAAGTGTTCTCGGACTGGATACGATGAAAGAACTGCTTAAAAGGCTTGGGAATCCGCAGGATGATCTCAAATTCATCCATATCGGAGGCACCAATGGCAAAGGATCGGTACTTTCGTATCTTTCTACCGTTCTGAAAGAAGCAGGTTATCGCGTTGGACGTTATATTTCGCCAACGCTGTTTTCATACCGGGAACGTATACAGGTAAATGAAATATACATAAAAAAAGATGCTCTGGCAAGGCTGACGATGCAGATACAAAGCTGTGTCGATGAGATGGTACAAGACGGTGCGCCTCATCCGACCGCTTTTGAGATCGAGACGGCACTTTGCTTTCTCTATTTCAGGGAGGAAAAGTGTGACCTGGTCGTTCTGGAGGTCGGCATGGGAGGAGCTTCCGATGCCACAAATGTCATAAAGACGACGGTTCTGGAAGTGCTGGCATCGATCGGCATGGATCATATGGGGGTTCTTGGAAATACTCTGTCGGAGATCGCTGCATGCAAAGCCGGTATTATCAAACCGGATACTGCGGTGGTCAGTATGAGACAGCAGCCGGAAGCCATGGAAGTGATCCGTCAGGTATGCCACAGTCAGCATGCAGAGCTGCATATTGCGGATATTGGAAATGCATCAGACATCGTATACGGATGTGAGGAGCAGCATTTTTCCTATGGCGGGTATGACCGCCTTACGATCCATCTGGCAGGTTCTTATCAGATCGCCAATGCCATTCTGGCAGTGGAGGCAGTAAAAGCCCTGATCGATCTTGGCTATGCCATTTCAGAAGAAAACCTGCGGAGCGGTCTGCAAAAAACGGTCTGGAAAGGCAGATTTACGGTTCTTCAAAGAGATCCATATTTTATTATAGACGGAGCACATAACCGCGATGGGGCAAAGGTACTGGCTGATTCGGTGCGTCAGTATTTTAAGGGCAGAAAGCTTCATTACATTATGGGCGTTTTTAAAGATAAAGAATACGAAACGATCATAGATCAGATGTCTGTATTTGATGCGGATGTGATCACGGTAGAAACACCGGGGAATCCACGTGCACTGCCGGCTGAGGCACTGGCAGAAGCATGGAAAAAGAAAAAAGCGGATGTAACATCTGAGAAAATGATAGAAAATGCGGTAAGAAAGAGCCTGAAAAGGGCAGAAAAAGACGATGTGATCCTCGCTTTCGGATCCCTCTCATTTCTAGGTGAGATTGTGAAAGCTCTGGATACAATAAGAAGTGAGGTTTGAAAACTATGGTAGATCAGGAAAAAGTAAGAGAAGGTGTACGACTGATACTGGAAGGTATCGGGGAGGATGTAAACAGAGAGGGACTGATAGAGACACCGGACCGTATTGCGAGAATGTACTGTGAACTGGCAGGAGGCATGGATCAGAATGCAGAGACTCATCTGGAGAAGCGTTTTCATGTAGACAATGCGGATATGGTTCTTGAGAAGGATATCACATTTTATTCCATGTGTGAGCATCATATGCTTCCGTTCTTTGGAAAAGCACATGTTGCCTATATTCCAGACGGCGAGGTGGTCGGACTGAGCAAGATCGCAAGAACCGTAGAAGTTTTTGCAAGAAGACTGCAGCTTCAGGAGCAGTTGACGGCACAGATCGCCGATGCATTTATGGACAATCTGCAACCGCAGGGTGTTATGGTCATGATCGAAGCCGAGCATCTCTGCATGACGATGCGAGGGATCAAAAAACCGGGTGCACAGACGGTAACTACTGTCACAAGAGGTGTATTCGACCACAGCAAAGAGCTGCAGGATACTTTTTATCAGATGGTGCGTTTATAATGGAAATGGAACGTGTAAATCAGATTTTGCAGCACACACTTTATCAAAACTGCCGCAGACAGATTGATGAAAAAGAAAAAGACCGGATTTTCTGTGGCCATGATATGGGGCATCTGCTGGATGTTGCCAGACTGGCTTGGATTTTTAATCTGGAAGCAAATCAGGAAATATCGAAAGAGCGGATCTATGCAGCCGCTCTTCTTCACGATATAGGGAGACATATTCAGTACGAGAACGGGATGCCGCACCAGATCGCGGGGCTTCCGGTCGCAGAGCAGATCCTGAAGGACTGCGGTTTTACTCCGGAAGAGATCAGGGAAATTCTGTATGCGATTGAAAATCACCGCAACAAAGAGATGTTAAAGCGAAATGATCTTGCCGGGATCTTATACCGGGCAGATAAAATGTCCAGATGCTGCTTTGGCTGCCGTGCCGAAAAAGAGTGTAACTGGAGTCCGGAAAAGAAAAATATGCAGATACAGTACTGAGGCAGAATATACGAAAAGAGGAAAAGCAGATGAAGATAGGAAACAAAGAATTTGACCTGAAAAATCACGCTTATGTGATGGGGATTTTAAATGTGACACCGGATTCTTTTTCCGACGGCGGAAAGTGGAACGACAAAGACCGGGCAATGCGCCACACACAGGAAATGGTAGAACAGGGAGCAGAGATCATTGACATCGGCGGTGAGTCCACAAGACCTGGTTATACACTGATTTCTGATGAAGAGGAAATCTCCAGAGTGGTTCCGATGATCGAGATGGTAAAGAAGAACTTTGATGTTCCGGTTTCTATTGATACTTACAAAAGCAAAGTGGCAGAAGCGGCACTCGATGCAGGAGCTGATCTGGTCAACGACATCTGGGGTCTGAAGTACGACCCGGATCTCGCAGGTGTGATTGCCCGGAAAAATGCACCATGTTGTCTGATGCATAACCGCAAAGAGCCGGATTACACTGATTTTATTGCAGATTTCCTGAAAGACATGCAGGAAACCATAGACATTGCAAAAAAAGCAGGTATCGCCGATGAGAATATCATCCTCGATCCGGGTGTTGGGTTTGGCAAGACTTATGAAAATAACCTGGAGATCATCAACAAACTGGAGTGCATGCATACGCTCGGCTATCCGATCCTGCTTGGGACATCCAGAAAATCGGTGATCGGACTGACACTGGATCTTCCGGCGGATCAGAGAATGGAAGGAACTGTGGCAACCACCGTGGTCGGTGTGATGAAGGGGGCTGCTTTTGTCCGCGTACACGATGTAAAAGAAAATTACCGTGCCCTGAAAATGACAGAAGCCATCCTTGGCAGATAACAGGCAGATGGGAGAATGATGATGGATACGATTTATATCAAAGATCTGGAAGTATTTGCCAACCATGGTGTCTACCCGGAGGAAAACAAGCTGGGTCAGAAGTTTGTGGTCAGTGCGGATCTTTCAGTGGATGTGAGGATGGCGGGACTGACAGACGAACTGGAATATTCGGTAAATTACGGAGAAGTCAGCCATACGATCCGGAATTTTTTACAGAAACATACCTTTAAGCTGATTGAAGCAGCAGCAGAAGGACTGGCAGCAGAGCTGTTTGGCAAATATCCGCTGATCCTGGCACTTCGCCTGGAGATCCAGAAGCCGTGGGCTCCGGTAGGACTTCCTCTGCGTACAGTTTCCGTGGAGATCAGAAGAAGCAGACATACCGTTTATATTGCACTTGGCTCCAATATGGGTGATAAGGCGGCCTATCTGAAAGAAGCTGTGGAGAAACTTTCAAAACTGCCGGGCAGCAGCGTGAAAAAGGTATCTGATTTTATGAAAACCGAGCCATATGGTGTGACGGAGCAGGATGAATTTTTAAACGGTGTACTTGAGATGGAGACCCTTCTGACACCGCAGGAGCTGTTAGCCCAGCTGCATCGGATCGAGTCAGAAGCAAACAGAGAGCGTATCCTCAGATGGGGACCGCGTACCCTGGATCTGGATATTCTGCTGTATGATCAGGAGGTCATCGACACAGAAGAACTGCATATTCCGCATATTGATATGCAGAACCGGGATTTTGTTCTGGTGCCGCTCTCACAGATCGCACCGTGGGTACGCCATCCGGTTTTAAATAAGACAATAGAACAGTTAAGGAGAGAACTTGATGGTTGATTTACAGGATTTAAGAAATGAAATAGATTCCATAGACCGCCAGATGACAGAACTTTTTGAAAAACGTATGGAGATCAGCCGCAAGGTGGCAGAGTACAAGATCAGCACCGGGAAAAAGGTGTTTGACAAAGAACGTGAAAAAAAGGTGATTGAAAGAGCAAAAGACCTCACACACAACGGTTTCAACCGCCACGGGATTGAAGAACTGTTTTTGCAGATCATGGCAATGAGCCGCAAACTGCAGTATCAGTTGCTGGAAGAAAACGGTGTGGCAGGCCGTCTGCCGTTCATCGGTGTGGATAAACTGGAAAAAGAAAATGTGCGCGTGGTTTTTCAGGGCGTGGAAGGAGCATACAGTCAGGCGGCAATGCAGCAGTATTTTGGCGATGAGATCAGTTCTTTTCATGTGGAATACTGGAGAGATGCGATGGAGGCGATCGCAGAAGGTGCGGCAGACTATGCGGTGCTGCCGATTGAGAATTCAACGGCAGGAAGCGTCAATGATATGTATGATCTGCTGGTAGAATTTGAAAATTATATCGTCGGCGAGCAGATCATCCGTTGTGAGCATTGTCTGCTCGGACTTGAAAATGCTGAAATTTCCGATATCCGTACTGTCTATTCTCATCAGCAGGGACTTTCCCAGTGCAAGAATTTTCTGGAGGAGCACAGGGAATGGAAACAGATCCCGCTTGAGAATACCGCGATCGCAGCAAAAAAAGTGGCAGAGGACGGTGATGTGACACAGGCGTCCATTTCCAGTGCTTTTGCCGCAAAATGTTTCGGACTGAAAATATTGCAGAAGAATATTTACAGCAATAAGGCCAATTCTACCCGCTTTATTATTGTGACAAACCAGAGAATTTATCAGAAAGATGCAAAGAAGATCAGTATTTGTTTTGAAACACCGCATACCAGTGGCTCTCTTTACAATATCTTATCTCATTTTATTTATAATAATTTAAACATGTTCGGCATCCAGTCCAGACCGATCCCGGGACGTAACTGGGAGTACCGTTTCTTTATTGATTTCGAGGGAAATTTAAATGACAGTGCAGTCAAAAATGCCCTGCGTGGTATCCGTGAAGAGGCAACCAACATGAAAATACTTGGAAATTACTGAAAATACAGCGGCTTTTGCAAAAAAGCTGCTGTTTTTGGAAAGGTTGATAAAAATGTTTCGAATTGATGAATTAGTAGTATACCGAGAATATGAACAGGAGCAGGATCAGATCTTAAACGATATGGCATTTATTGTGGAAGGAACAGAAACACTGGAAATACCGGTTTTGGATCTTCGGGGTCTTTATTTTTCCTGCATCCATAAACTGACAGAGCTTGCCGGAACCTATGGATTTGAAGGAAACCTCTGGCATGGCTATCTGACCTGGCTTCTGGTGAACAACGAAAATGTGTTCAGCCATGCAGGCGAGATCCGCGGCGAGGTGGACGGCAGCATCAATGCACTGGTGGAGCATGATTATGAGATTTTCCGTGAACTGTATGCCCTGGATTTTGATGCCCTGGAGGAAAAACTGGGTGCACATTGTTTTTCCATGATCGCAGATTATGTCAACGCACCGCAGAGCAGCAAAGTATTTAACGAGCGTATCCGTGACCGGATCTGCGAACTGAGCGTAAAGCTTGCAAAAGCGAAAGATGTTCATGAATTTAAGAAGGATATGACTTCTTTTTATAAAGATTTCGGTGTGGGAAAATTTGGACTGCATAAGGCATTTCGCGTGGCACATAACGAGGACGGTGTGCAGATCGTACCGATCACCAAGATCGCACACGTACATCTGGATGACCTGGTAGGATATGAGCTGGCAAAGAAGAAACTGATCGAGAACACCGAAGCTTTCGTACAGGGAAGGAAGGCAAACAACTGCCTGCTTTTTGGTGATGCCGGCACCGGCAAGTCTTCCAGCATCAAAGGCATCCTCAATGAATATTATGATCAGGGACTGCGCATTATTGAAGTTTACAAACATCAGTTCCAGGATTTGAATGATGTGATCGCACAGATCAAAAACCGAAATTATCGTTTTATTATCTATATGGATGATCTTTCCTTTGAGGAATTTGAAATCGAATATAAGTACCTGAAAGCTGTGATCGAAGGCGGACTGGAACGCAAACCGGAAAATGTGCTGATCTATGCAACTTCCAACCGCAGACATCTGATCCGTGAAAAATTCAGCGACAAAGAAGAGAGAAGAGACGATCTGCATACTTCCGATACCGTACAGGAGAAGCTGTCACTGGCATATCGTTTCGGACTGAAAATCTATTTTGGCTCACCGGGCAAAAAAGAATTCCAGGAAATCGTCCGCGTCCTGGCAGACAAACACGGAATCACAATGCCGGAAGATGAGCTGTTTTTAAAGGCCAATCAGTGGGAACTGCAGTATGGCGGTCTTTCCGGACGTACTGCACAGCAGTTTATTGATCATCTGCTTGGACAGGAGAGAAAGGACGTGTGAGTATGAAACTTTTTGCAGCAATCGATATAGGTTCCTACGAAGTAGAAATGAAAATTTTTGAGATCACCTCCGGAAAAGGAATCAAGGAGATCGACTGCGTGTGCCATCGCATGGAGCTTGGCAAAGATGTTTACCGGGATGGCAGGATCAGTGTAGAAATGACGGATGAACTCTGCCGGGTTTTAAATGATTTTGTGAGAATCATGAAGGGATATCGCGTGGATGACTGGCGTGTATGTGCCACAAGTGCGGTAAGAGAAGCGGCCAATCAGCTTGTTTTTCTCGACCGTGTGAAGCGCCATACTTCTCTTGACGTGGAAGTGCTTTCAAATGCATCGCAGCGTTTTATGGATTACAAATCGATTGCATCCAGAGAAAATGAATTCAACCGTATGATCCAGAAAGGAACAGCCATCGTGGATGTCGGAGGAGGCAGTATCCAGATTTCACTGTTTGATAAGGATCGCCTTGTTGCAAGCCAGAATATGAAGATTGGAAATTTACGTCTGCGTGAGCGGATGATGAACGAAAGGGTCAGTCTCAAACATTATGAGACCTTACTGACAGAAGTGGTTCGAAATGAATTTCTGGCATATAAGAAACTGTATCTGAAAGATCGTGTGATCTCTAATCTGATCGTAGTTGGAGATCATATTGGTGATGCTGTCCATAAAACGGTAATGACAAGAGCAGATTTCCTGCAGTTTTATGACGAAGTGATCTACCGCTCGGATGAAGATGCGGCAGGGCGCTGCGAAGTTCCGGAAGATGTGATTTCGGTGCTGCGTCCGTCCCTTGTCGTTTACCGGTGTTTTCTGGAAGCGACAGAAGTGGAAAATATCTGGATGCCGGGTCTGCATCTGACGGATGGCATGGCATATGAATATGCACAGCAAAGCAAACTTCTGAAGCTTGGCCATGATTTTGATGAAGATATCCTGGCAGCAGCAAGAAATGCCGCAAAGCGTTATCAGTGCAGCAAGTCACATATCAAAGTGTGTGAAGACATGGCTGTCGGCATTTTTGATAAGATCAGAAAAATCCAGGGGCTTACAGATAGGGATCGTCTGCTGCTGCGCATTGCGGTGATCCTGCATGGATGCGGCAAATTTATCAGTCTTTCAAATGCCGGAGAGTCCGCTTATCATATTATCATGGCGATGGATATCATCGGATTGTCGGAGGAAGCGAAGGAGATTGTTGCAAATGTGGTGAAATATAACACGGTGCCGCTGGAAGAGTACGATAAGATAGGCAGCAGCAGTCTGATAACAAGAGAAAATTATCTGACGATCGCCAAGCTGACAGCAATCCTCGGGGTGGTAAATTCGCTGGACCGCAGCCACAAGCAGAAAACAAAAGAGGCAAAACAGACACTGCACGGAAACGAACTGGTCATTCAGTTATATTCGGATGAAGACCTGTCACTGGAAAAGAAAGAGTTTGCAAAAAAAGCAGCATTTTTCGAAGAGGTGTTCAGTATCCGTCCGGTGCTGCGTCAGAAGAAAATGATGTAATGAGGAGGAATCCGTATGGGTGAAATGGATTTAAAAAAAGCAGAATACTATACAAACCGTGAATTAAGCTGGCTTGGGTTTAACAACCGTATTTTAGGGGAGGCAAGAGATGTCACACTTCCGTTATTTGAACGGCTGAAATTCTTAAGCATCACCGCTTCCAACCTGGATGAATTTTTTATGATCCGTGTGGCATCTTTAAAAGATATGGTACATGCAGGTTATACCAAAAAAGACATTTCCGGGATGACAGCACAGGAACAGTTGAAGAAGATATTAAAGGAGACGCACGAACTGGTGGAACAGCAGTATTCTACTTATAATCGTTCTCTGATTCCGGCTCTGAAAAAGCGGGGGCTGAAAATTATTTCCGAGCATGAGAGTCTGAGCGAAGAGCAGAAGAAATTTGTAGATGCTTATTTCGAGGAGAATGTCTATCCGGTTCTGACACCGATGGCGATGGATTCCTCCAGACCGTTTCCGCTGATCCGCAACAAAACCCTGAATATCGGTGCACTGATCTGCCGGAAAGACGGAAAAGAAAAACATAAGACACTGGATTTTGCGACGGTGCAGGTTCCGTCTGTACTGCCAAGGATCGTGGAGCTCCCGGAAGGAAAAGACGGGGAAAAACGTGTGATCCTTCTGGAAGAGATCATTGAGCGAAACATCGGACAACTGTTCTTAAGTTACGATGTCGTGTGTGCACATCCATACCGCGTCATGCGAAATGCGGATCTGACGATCGACGAGGATGAGGCGGAGGATCTGCTCAAAGAGATCCAGAAACAGTTAAAGAAACGTCAGTGGGGCGAAGTGATCCGACTGGAGATCGAAGGCAAGATCGATAAACGGCTGCTGGATATCTTGAAAGAAGAGTTTGCCGTGAAAGATTCGGATGTGTTTGAGATAGGAGGACCGCTGGATCTGACCTTCCTGATGAAGCTGTACGGCATGGAGGGATTTGAGGAGTACAAAGTGAAAAAATATATTCCGCAGCCGGTGCCGGCACTGATGAACGATGACAGCATTTTTGCCAATATCCGCAAAGGTGACATTTTGCTGCATCATCCGTACATGACATTTGCTCCGGTTGTCGATTTTGTGAAACAGGCTGCAAAAGATCCAAATGTTCTGGCGATCAAGCAGACGCTTTACCGTGTCAGCGGCAATTCGCCGATCATCGCTGCACTTGCACAGGCAGCAGAAAACGGAAAACAGGTTTCCGTTCTGGTTGAGCTGAAAGCCCGTTTTGATGAGGAGAACAATATCATCTGGGCAAAAAAACTGGAAAAAGCAGGCTGCCATGTTATTTACGGACTTGTAGGACTAAAAACGCACAGCAAGATCACGCTGGTTGTCCGCAGAGAAGAAGACGGTATCCGCCGTTATGTGCACCTTGGGACTGGAAATTATAATGATTCTACAGCAAAATTATATACCGACTGCGGACTTTTAACCTGTGCAGAGCCGATCGGGGAAGATGCAACTGCGGTATTTAACATGCTTTCCGGCTATTCGGAGCCAAAACACTGGAACGATCTTGCCGTCGCACCGATCTGGCTTCGCAAACGTTTCCTGAAACTGATCGAACGTGAGAAAAACTGGGCCAAAGAAGGAAAAGAGGCACACATCATTGCTAAAATGAATTCTCTGTGTGACTGGGAGATCATTGCGGCACTCTATGCGGCATCCGCAGCCGGTGTGAAGATCGAACTGATCATCCGCGGTATCTGCTGCCTGAAAGTCGGCATCCCGCATATCAGTGAAAACATATCGGTGCGTTCGATCGTAGGCAACTTCCTCGAGCATGCCCGCATCTTCTATTTTTATAATGACGGGGCAGAAGAACTGTATATGGGCAGTGCGGACTGGATGCCGCGAAATCTGGATAAGCGTGTTGAGATCGTATTTCCGCTGAAAGACGAAAAGATCAAACAGCAGGCAAAGCACATTCTGGATATCCAGCTTGCCGATAACCTGAAGGCCCATATTCTTCAGCCGGACGGAAGTTATGAAAAGATTGACCGAAGAGGGAAAAAGACGCTGATCTGTGCACAGGATTATTTCTGCGAAGAAGCGATAAAAAATGCAAAACAGCCGGTTGATCCTGTTCTGGATCATGTTTTTATACCGGCAGAGGCGGCTGCAGAGCAAAATAAACTTCAAATGTATGAATATATTTATGATAAAGATAACAGTTGACGCAACTTGCGGAACTTGTTATAGTAAAAGTATCGTATCCCTGCATGTTTAGGAAGAATTTTTTTGTGCAGAGATACAAAAAAGAAAAGGAGGAAACACATGAAGAAGAAAACAAGATCACTGAGTGTCAAGTTCTTTGCTTTCCTGGCAATGCTTCTGTTTTTCTGTATTCCTGCCTATGCAGGCGTAGTAGAAGAAGCAGGAGAGTATGAGATCTACCCGACACCACAGAACGTCACCTACGGTGACAAAGAGATGCAGCTCACCGATCAGGTAAAACTGACAATCGGAAGCGGCATTGACAGTTACACGAAAACACGTATCACAGACACACTGAACGTGCTGAAACTGACTGGAAACGAAAACGCAGCAGCAGATAAGACGGAACTGATCGTCGGTGTATACGGTTCCGGGGATGCAGCTGACACCTACGGAAAAGCCAATGGAGCTGTTGCGGCAACCTTTGACAACTACGATGCTTATATGCTGTATGTTAAGGGCAGCAAAATCGTAGTACTTGGCAAAGACAGCGATGCAGCATTTTATGGTGTCACTACTCTGAAACGTATTTTTGAACAGCTTTCTGCAGACAAAAAAATCAAAGAGCTGACGGTGACAGACTATGCAGAAGTACAGTTCCGTGGATTTATCGAAGGATATTACGGCAACCCATGGTCACTGGAAGACCGTATCGATCTGATGAAGTTTGGCGGCGAGATCAAGATGAACCAGTATGTGTTCGCACCAAAGGATGATCCATACCACAACAGTCAGTGGAGAGATCTTTATCCGACTGAAAATCTTGAAAAAATCAAGAAACTTGCCCAGGCAGGAAACGAAAACAAATGCTTTTTCGTATATGCTCTGCATCCATTTATGAACAGACCATTTAATTTCAACAATTACGATGCAGATCTGAAAACCGTAAAAGCAAAATATCTGCAAGTGATCAAATCCGGCGTGCGTCAGATTGCCCTTCTGGAAGATGATGCGACCGGATCAAGTGCAGCAAACTTAAGCAGACTGCTTAATGACCTGACAGACTGGCTGACCAACCTGAAGAACTCCGAATATCCGGATCTGAAGACGGATATTCTTTACTGCCCGAATGATTATATGGGAAATGGTTCTTCCGCGAAACTGAAAGGCATCAATGCTTCTGCAAACCGTCAGGTACATATGGTCATGACCGGTAATGCAATCTGGGGACAGGTAACTGCAAATTTTGCAGACAATTTCTATAATAATGTAGCATCTGATGGTGTTGCAGGACGTTATCCATATATGTGGGTAAACTGGCCATGTAACGATAACTATAAAACCGGTCTGATCATGGGTGGTCACAACACCATTCTGCACACCAGAATCAACGGCCGTAAATACGAAGGTATCATCCTCAATCCGATGCAGCATTCGGAACCTTCCAAAGTAGCGATCTTTACCGCAGCAGATTATTGCTGGAAACCATGGGACGCAAAAGAAGAAGGTGATCAGGCATGGGAAGATTCCTTCAAATATATCGACCATGTTACTGCACTGGAATCCGATTCTTCCACAGCCCTGCGTGAAGTTGCAAAACACATGATCTATCAGGGACCTGTTCAGACAGCCGGAAGACAGGCAAAATTCGAAGAGTCTGTTGCCCTGAAAAACAAGCTGGCAGAGATTCAGAAAAAAGTAGAAGCAGGAACGGTTACGACAGCAGAGCTGGATGATATGCGTAACGAGTTCAAGACCATTTACGATGCAGCTGTAAAATATCTGACGGATGCATCCAACACACGTATGAGCGAACAGATAACCCCGTTCCTGAGCTGCCTGCGCGATGAATGTGAAGCAGATATCGAACTGATGGATGCACTCAAAGCCGTTCAGACAAAAGAAAATGATAAAGTATGGGAGCACTATTCTGCAGCTCAGACTTTATATGAACGTTCCCGGACTTATGGATTCCGTTATGTAAATGAAACAAAATATGCGACAGCAGGTCTTCTCTATATTGTTCCGTTTACCGAAAAAGTCATGAAAAATGTTTCTGATACCGTAAAACAGATCATCGATCCGGAACACATCAAACTGGAGAGAACCCTGATCTACCGTGTCGGCGGAACAGAAAACTCCGGAAATACCGGAAATGCAGCCAATGCAATTGATGGAAACTTAAATACCAACTTCCAGATCCAGACCGACCAGCAGACTGGTGACTATGTAGGACTGCTCTTTAATCAGGTGACACCGGTTAAGACGATGACCGTTGCCATGGCATGCAGTGGCCATGAAGATGATTACATTCCAAACGGTGTAATGGAATATACCGTGGACGGCAGTACCTGGACAACATTTGAAACACAGCCGGCGGCCGGTTCTACCAAAGATGTCACTCTGGAGCTTGCAGAAGCAAAAGAGATCAAAGGATTCCGCTGGAAGAACAGCAACAACGATAAAAACCGCTGGCTGATCATTCGTGAGATTTCCTGTGATGCATTTGAAAAAGCTGGCAACAACGAAGCAGCAGATAACAAATATACCGGAACCATCAGCTATACGAGCGGATGGACACTGTACAGTTCCGGAAGCTATCCACTGTCCAATCTGACAGATGGAAGTGATGCCACCTATATCTGGGTAGATCCAAGTACCAGCACAAAAGATGCTTCTATTGTAGGTGATTATATCCAGATGGATCTTGGTGAAACAAAAGATGTCTATAAAGTGAGAACAGTTGTCGGTGCCGACAACGGTGACAAATGGGTAAAATATCACTATGAATATTCTGTGGATGGTTCCAACTGGACGAAGAAGGAAGTTCATACCGGTGCCGCAAGCGGTTCTGATGAATACATCGAAAATCTGGAAGGTGCTTCTGCACGTTATATCAGAATTGTAAATGACCAGCAGGTAGCCGTATGGGTGAAATTCAGTGAATTTGCTGTTTATGGAAAAGAAGCAGAAGTAACCGGCGATGTTATGGATTACACCAACACTGGTGACGAAGACTGGAAAGTAACCTATGGTGACGAAGTTTCCAAAGTCTATGCAAGAGACAATGTAACCCTGAAAGCAGGACAGTATATCGGACTGAAACTTGACCGTATCCATGCGATCGCATCTGTTGATGTAACAGGAAACGGAACAGACAAGCTGACACTTCAGACCTCCCTGAATCAGGCAGAATGGACAGACGGTTCCTCTGCAACAAGTGCCCGTTACATCCGCCTGATCAATAAAACATCCGCAGATGTTACGTTCAGCCTGAGTAAATTTGAAGTAACAAACGATGAGATCGGTGCTATGGATCTGCTTGCGACAACCATCGGCGGTGAATCCAACAGTAACGATGCGAGAAAGCTTGGCACAACAGCAAACTGGATGGACGGCGATCTGACATCGAAGGCAAAATATTGTGCACCACCAAACGCGGGTGATTATGTAACCTATACCCTTGGACAGGAGATCACACTGAAATCCCTGCGCGTATATGTTCTGGATACTGCGTTTGATTATCCAAGAGATGCTGTTATTCAGGCATCTGTGGATAATAAAAACTGGAAAGACGTACTCACTATCGGTGATGGTGTTGAAAATGATGCGAGCGATGCAAGCACAAAACCGGCAGAAAATGGATGGACACATGACAGTGTAGATGTAGCTTATTCTTATATGGAAAACACAAACATTGACAATGTAAAAGCAAAATACATCCGTCTGTACTTTACAGCAGGATACAGCTCCCGTTGGGTAGAACTCAATGAGATCCAGCTTAACGGCGGTGCATATATTCCAACCGTAAATGATCCGACATTTGAGACCGATGCTGCTCTGCAGAGAGGTCAGGAGCCTTGGAACTTAAATGACGGTGATCTGACAACCGCATTTGTACCGGATATGACGGATAAGACTGAAGGTTCTCTGGTATATCATCTGTCTGATACAACAAACGTACGTAAACTGAATATTGTACAGAAATCCATCAGCAATGCAACTGTTTATGTTCGTACCGGTGAAAATAACTGGGTAACACTTGGAACATTGAATAAGAGCCTGACTACATTCTATACTTATATGTATGATCAGGTATTAGATGTAAAACTTACCTGGAGTAATGTAAAACCGGCAATCTGTGAAATTATTACACTGGAATGCCCGAAACAGTCTGACGAAGAATTGAAAACGGAAGAAACAAAAGCAGCTAAAACCGCATTAAAAAATGAAACAGAAAATGCGGAAACCAAGAGCATCTATGAAGCAGGAAATGAAAAAGGAATTTATACGTCCGAAAGCTGGAATGCATTTAAAACCGCATATGAAAATGCGAAAAATGCAAAAGCAGATGCAACAACCGAAGAACTTCAGAGCCTGCTTGCTGCTTTACAGAGTGCAAGAGCAAATCTGAAAAAAGCAGATACACAGACACCGGATACTCCTAAGCAGCCGGGAACACCGACTACTCCATCCACTCCATCTACTCCGTCCACACCGTCCAATCCTGGACAGACGGCAGTAAAAGAAACGGTAAACAAAAACGTAACTTACCGCATCTTAAATGAAAATAAGAAAACAGCAGCCGTTATTGGTGTCGGAGGAAGTAAAGGAAAGAATGTAACTTCCGTAACTATTGCCAGGACAGTTAAGATTGGCAACGTTACTTACAAAGTAACCCAGATCAACAAAAATGCTTTCAAAAATTGCAGGAAGCTGAAGAAAGTAACCATCGGAAGCAATGTGAAGAAGATTGGCAAGAATGCATTTGCAGGCTGCAGCAAACTGAAAACAGTCAATATGAAAAAGGCAAATGGCATCACTTCTATTGGAAGTAAGGCATTTAACAAGATCAGTGCAAAAGCCAAAGTAACCGTACCGGCGAAAAAACTGAAAAAATATTCAAAAATGCTGAAAAAAGCAGGACTGCCAAAGAAAGCAAAAATCAAAAAATAAGAAGTAATACAAAGAGCGGGAGAGAACTTTAAGTTCTCCCCGCCCTTGTCTTTTAAAGCTGATATGGCAAACTGATGGACAACAAAAAAGAACAGGAGATCTAAAATCAATTCCTGTCCTTTTATATTCGCTTTTTTAATTTATGATCCTTATGCTCTTTCAACTTTATCAGAACGTAAGCATGAAGTACATACATACATTTTCTTTGTTCCACCGTTTACTTTAACGCGAACAGATTTAATGTTGGATTTCCACATTTTATTGGATCTTCTATGAGAATGACTCACGTTGTTACCGAAATGAGCTCCCTTATCACAAATAGCACATCTAGCCATGACTGCACCTCCTTGACATTATATTGCCTACAATAGGCTCACAACAATAGGTATTTTACCAGAAGCGAATGGATAATGCAAGCAAAAAATGCGAAAATTTAAAAAAACTGTAAAAAATCATTTTTCATGTTTCCTTTTTATATGAAACAGGTTATAATGGAAACATATCGTTATAACCTAGGAGGTATCAGAATATGAAAGGAAGAATGGAAACAGAGCTTGGTTCGATCCTGATTGACACAGATGTGATCGCTACTTATGCCGGAAGTGTTGCAGTAGAATGTTTTGGTATTGTAGGCATGGCAACTGTAAGTATGAAAGATGGACTGGTCAGACTTCTGAAAAAGGACAGCCTGAAAAATGGTATTCAGGTGACGGTCGATGACAATAAAATTTCTCTGGATTTTCATGTGATCGTGGCATATGGTGTCAGCATTTCTGCTGTTTCAGATAACCTGATCAACAATGTCAAATATAAAGTAGAAGAGTTTACCGGCATGGAAATTCACAAGATCAATATTTATGTAGAAGGTGTCAGACCGATAGATTAAGGAGGAACCCGTTGTGGAAACAAATACAATCAATGCCGAACTTTTTGCCAGGATGTTTCTGGCAGGAGCTAAAAACCTGGAATCAAAGAAAGAATGGATCAATGAACTGAATGTTTTTCCGGTGCCGGATGGAGATACCGGTACGAACATGACAATGACGATCATGGCCGCAGCAAAAGAAGTTGCCGCTCTTGAAAATCCGACGATGGAAGTTCTTGCAAAGGCAATCTCTTCCGGCTCCCTGCGTGGAGCAAGAGGAAATTCCGGTGTTATTCTTTCCCAGCTATTCCGTGGTTTTACAAAAGGCATCAAAAAATATGAAGAAGTAGATGTGGCCATACTGGCTGCCGCATTTCAGAAAGCTGTTGAGACTGCTTACAAAGCCGTTATGAAACCAAAAGAAGGTACCATCCTTACAGTTGCAAAAGGTGCTGCCGAAAAAGCCCTGGAACTGGCCGAAAGCGATATCTCACTGAATGATTTTATCTGTCAGGTGATCCAGGAAGCGGAAGCAGTACTTGCAAAGACGCCGGATATGCTTCCGGTACTGAAAGAAGCTGGTGTTGTGGATTCCGGCGGACAGGGACTGGTTCAGGTATTAAAAGGAGCTTATGACGGATTCCTTGGCAAAGAGATCAATTATGAAGTGGAATCTGCAAAAGAAGCGGCAGATACTTTCAGATCCGATGCACCTGCAAAAGAAACAGAGATCAAGTTTGGTTATTGTACAGAATTTATCATCATGCTGGAAAAAGAATATACACCGCAGACAGAACAGGAATTCAAAGGTTTTCTGGAGTCCATCGGTGACTCGATCGTGGTCGTATCAGATGATGAGATTGTCAAGGTTCATGTACATACCAATGATCCTGGAAAGGCAATTTCAAAAGCACTTACGTATGGTTCCCTGACACGTATGAAAATTGACAATATGCGTGAAGAACATCAGGAAAAGCTGATAAGAGACGCTGAAAAAATAGCAGAACAGCAGAAATTTGAGGAAGAAGAACGTAAAAAGATGGTACCGGTCAAACCAGTTGGATTTATTTCGGTCTCTATCGGGGATGGAATCGGTGATATTTTCAAAGAACTGGGCGTAGATTATCTGATCGAGGGCGGTCAGACTATGAATCCTAGCACCGAGGATATGCTGCGTGCGATCGAAGAGGTCAACGCAGAGACCATTTATATTCTGCCGAACAACAAAAATATCATTCTGGCAGCTAATCAGGCAAAACTGCTGACAAAAGATAAAAATGTGATCGTTGTTCCGACCAAAACGGTTCCGCAGGGTATCACTGCAATCGTAAGCTACAATGCAGAAGCTTCCGTAGAAGAAAATACCGAAGCCATGCTCGAAGAGATCAAAAATGTCAAAACCGGTCAGATCACCTATGCTGTCCGTGATACTCATATTGATGACAAAGAAATCCACGAAGGAGATATCATGGGAATTGGTGATCACGCGATTCTTGCAGTTGGAAAAGAAATCGAAGCAGTTACACTGGAAACTATCTCTTTGATGGATGCAGAAGATGCAGAACTGATCACGGTATATTACGGTGAAGATACCAAAGAAGAGGATGCCAGAAAACTGGAAGAAATGCTCACAGCAAAATATCCGTCCTGCGATATCGAACTTTATGCAGGCGGGCAGCCGATTTATTATTATGTAGTTTCTGTGGAGTAAAATATGAATGAATTATCACCGATTACAGAGTTAAAGGGCATTGGTGAGAAAACAAAGAAACTGTTTGAACGGGTTGGCATTACAACGGTCAGTGAACTGCTTTACTATTTTCCGCGTGATTACGAAAAATATGGAGAGCTTCAGAGCGCAGATACCGTAAAGGATCATGAAATGGCGGTTCTTTACGGATATTTTCCGGTCATGCTTGCCGTAAAACGTATAAAAAACAGGCAGATCACATCCGGCATCTTTGAGAGCGGTTCCTCTAAAATAAGAGTTACCTGGTATAATATGCCTTATCTGCGCAGCACTTTAAAAGCAGGAACATACTGTGTACTGCGTGGAAAGGCATCGTGGAAAAATAAACAGTTGGTACTTGAACAGCCAACTGTTTTTTCTTTGGAAGAATACCGGAAAATCCAGGAATGTCTGCATCCAGTCTATCCTCTTACCGAAGGTCTTTCTGCGAAAACCATAGAAAAAGCAGTAAAACAGGCTCTTGAGAAGCTTCCGCCTGCAAAAGAAACTCTGCCCGAAAAAATAAGAAAAGAATATCATCTGTCTGAATACCGCTTTGCACTGGAACAGATTCATTTTCCGAAAGATCAGAAACATCTGCTTCTTGCAAGGCGCAGACTGGTTTTTGATGAATTTTATCTGTTTCTGCTTGCACTGAGCCATTTAAAAAAAATGAATGAAAAACAGAAACAGCCCTTTTCTGTCAAAAGAATTCCGCTGACAGATCAGATTCTTTTAAATCTTGACTTTTCACTTACCGGTGCTCAGCAAAAAGTCTGGCAGGAAATCGAACATGATATGACCAGTCCATATCTGATGTCGCGTCTGATCCAGGGTGATGTTGGCTCCGGAAAAACGATCCTTTCTTTTCTTGCATTATTTCTGGCAGCCGGAAACGGACTGCAGGGCTGCCTCATGGTTCCAACCGAAGTGCTGGCAGTACAGCACATGGAATCCATTACATCTCTGCTCCGGAAGCTTGAGCTTCCTTTCCATGTAGAGCTGCTGACAGGTTCCATGACGGCAAAGCAGAAAAGAGAAGCCTGTAAAAAGATTGAAAACGGCGAAGCTCAGATTATTATCGGAACGCATGCTGTTTTTCAGGAGAAAGTAAACTATAAAAATCTTGCTCTTGTTGTGACGGATGAACAACATCGCTTCGGAGTACGACAGCGCGAAGCATTGTCTGAAAAAGGAAATCTGCCACACGTAATGGTTATGAGTGCCACACCAATACCACGTACCCTCGCTGTTATTCTTTATGGAGATCTTGATATATCGGTTGTAGATGAACTTCCCGCCAATCGTCTTCCGATCAAAAACTGTGTGGTAGACACTTCCTACCGGCCAAAAGCATATCATTTTATAGAAAAGCAGATCAGCCTCGGACATCAGGCCTATGTGATCTGTCCGATGGTGGAAGAAAGTGAACAGATTGAAGCAGAAGATGTTATCTCTTATGCGGAAAAACTGCGTGCAGTGCTTCCTGAAAGCATTCGCATTTCATATCTGCACGGAAAAATGAAAGCTTCTCAGAAAAATGAGATCATGGAAGCTTTTCTGAAAAATGAAATACAGGTGCTTGTATCCACTACCGTGATAGAAGTCGGTGTTAATGTGCCAAATGCTACTGTTATGATGATTGAAAATGCCGAACGCTTCGGGCTGGCACAGCTCCATCAGCTTCGAGGCCGTGTCGGGCGTGGCGATGCCCAGTCTTACTGTATCATGTGTTACGGAAAAGATGGCGAAAAAACAAAAAAACGCCTGGAAATCCTCAATCAGTCCAATGATGGCTTTTATATAGCCAGGGAAGATCTTCGTCTGCGCGGTCCGGGTGATCTGTTCGGAATCCGTCAGAGTGGAGAATTGATTTTCCGTATCGGTGATGTATATCAGGATGCCGCAATCCTGATGGAGGCAAACGAAGCAGTAAAGAAAACGCTTGAAGATCCACATTACCCGGACGGTGAAGAATATGTCCGTTTCAACCAGATTTTGAAGAAATATATGTATAAGGATCTGTGCAATCTGAATTTATAGTTGATAAATTGTAAAAAATGGTATATGATTAGAACGAATTGCTTTGAAAACAACAGAAATAAAATGTTTTTTTCATTCATGAGGAGGAAAATTATTATGGCAAACCGTAGACAGGCAAAGAAAAATGCTGCAGCAGCAGTAAACAAAGAAGTTGTAAAAAAAGAAGCAAAAGCTGTTGAAACCGCAGAAGCGGTAAAAGCAGAAGAAACTGCCGCATCTGTAAAAGAAGAAACTGCTGCATCTGTAAAAGATGAAAAAGCTGTACCTGTAAAAAAAGAAGCTGCTGAAAAAGCAGAACAGCCAAAGAAAGCACCTGGAAGAAAAGCTGCTGTAAAAGAAGAATTTGTTCTTGAGTTTGCAGGAAAGCAGATCACACAGGATGAAATCCGCAAAAAGGTAAAAGAAAACTGGACAAAAGTTCAGAAAAACAAGATTAAAGATATCAAAACGATCAAAGTATTCCTGCAGCCGGAAAACAGCTGTGCATATTATACGATCAATGATGAAGGAAATGACAGCTATAAGATTGAACTTTAAAATGTCACAAGATGTCATACTTTGAAACACTTTCCAGTTTAAAACAGAATGAAATCCACATACTAGGACTGCAATCACAAAATTGCACATCTGAAAAAAGAAAACAAAAGGAAAAGTTCAAAGGAGGCATGTTATTATGGCAAATCGTTCATCTAATGTGGCGGCAGTACCGGAAGCAAAAAGTGCACTTGACCGTTTTAAAATGGAAGTGGCAAGCGAACTGGGAGTTCCTCTGACCGATGGTTACAATGGAAATCTGACATCCAAACAGAATGGTTCCGTTGGCGGTTATATGGTTAAAAAAATGATTGAGGCTCAGGAACGACAGATGTCCGGCGGCGCTGGTGCAGGCATGAGCGGAGGAAATGGTACTCAGTACTAATTTTCGCTGAATAACTGACAACAGGATTCTGATAAAAGGCAGGTAAGAAAGACAAAACTTTTCTTTCCTGCCTTTTTCAGATCACTTTTCCGGGAAATAATTTCCAGAAAATATCTTTTGTATATAATGTGACAAAATGCTTTCTTTTTTACAAGTGTCTGTGCTATAATGTATAACGTCTGCAGGAATAAGCGCAGAAAACTATTATAATCTGAGGTAGATAGAGAATGAACATAGGATTGATCGCGCATAATGCAAAGAAAAATCTCATAGAAGATTTCTGTATTGCTTACAAGCGTATTTTTGAAAAACATGAATTATATGCAACTGGTATTACCGGTAGACGTATCGAGGAAACTACAAACCTTCACGTCCACAAATTTCTTGCAGGAAGTGTGGGCGGAGACAAGCAGTTTGTTGAGATGATCGAACGCAACGGACTGGATATGGTAATCTTTTTTTACAGTCCGCTCTTTACCAGTCCGCGCGAACCGAATATTGAAATGATCTCAAAAGCATGTGATATTTACAATATACCGATTGCAACGAACATCGCAACGGCAGAATCGCTTATTATCGGACTTCAAAAAGGCGACCTTGCATGGAGGGAAAATATATGACACTCACAGATATCAGCAATCTTTTTATGTTTGCCGGCGGTCTTGGCATGTTCCTCTACGGTATGCACAGCATGTCAGGTGGTATTCAGAAAACTGCCGGAAACAAAATGAAAGAATTGCTGGGAATTCTGACCAGTAATCATTTTACGGCTGTTCTTGTCGGCGCTCTTGTGACCGCAATTATACAGAGCAGCGGCGCCACGACGGTAATGGTGGTTGGTTTTGTAAATGCCGGTATTATGACACTTACACAGGCGATAGGAGTGATCATGGGTGCCAATATCGGTACTTGTATCACGGCCTGGATTGTATCACTTGGTCAGCTCGGAGATGCATTTAAAGCTTTTTCACCTTCTTTATATGCACCTTTACTGGTTGGAATCGGCGCTTTTTTGATCATGTTCAGTAAAAAAGCAAAGAAACAGACGATCGGAGAAATCCTGGTTGGCCTTGGACTTCTCTTTATCGGTCTGGACTTTATGGGAGATGCAGCAGGAGATTATCTGCACCTTCCTGTTTTTACGCGTGCATTTGAATTGTTTGGAAGCAATCCGATCCTTGGTATTGCGATCGGTATGATCGTTACTGCAATCATGCAAAGTTCTTCGGCAGCGGTTGGTGTACTTCAGACACTCGCTGCGGCAGGCGGTGTTGTCACCGCAAGCTCTGCCATGTATATCAGTCTTGGATCCAATATTGGTTCCTGCTGTACGGCGCTGTTATCCAGCCTTGGTGAGTCACGCAATGCCAAAAGAGCTGCTGTGATCCATCTGACATTCAATGTACTGGGTGCCGTCCTGTGGGGAACCGGACTGTTTTTGCTGTTTCAGTTCCGCCCGGCTTTTGCTGCGATGGGAATTGACAGTGTGGGAATCTCCGTATTCCATACTGTTTTTAATATTGTTTGTACCGTACTGATGACACCGCTTCGCGGAAAACTGGTATCTTTATCCGGTATTCTGGTCAAAGGAAAGGACGATGCAAAGCAGGCATCGGAAAGCGATGATGCAATCACCCTGCGTCATCTGGATGACCGTATTCTGGAAACACCGTCTTTTGCAGTACAGAATGCCATTCTTGAGGTAGTGCATATGGGACGCATTACAAAGGAAAACATGGAACGTGCTTTCGATATCGTACTTCATCAGAAACCGGATCAGATCCAGCAGGTATATCGAACCGAAAAAACGATCAATAAAATGGAAAAACTGATCACGGAATATCTGGTCAAAATCAGCAATCTTACTTTAAATGAGGAACAGCATCTGATTGTGAACGATCTCTTTTATTCCGTCAGTGATATCGAACGTGTGGGAGATCATGTCGAAAACATCGTCGAACTGATCGATGTCAAAGATGATACAAAGCCGGTTCTGTTTTCTGAAGAGGGCAGGCGTGATATGGAAGAGATCATGGATCTTGTTATGAAATCTTTTTCCTATGCCATAAAAGCAAGGGAGGAGGACAGCATGGACAGTGCAAGCAAAGTTGTAAAATACGAGGATATGGTTGACAGTCTGGAAGAGGAACTTCGCGAAAAGCATATTGAACGGCTCTCCCATCAGCTCTGTGATCCGGCCAATGGTGTTGCGTTTCTGGACATGATCAGTAATTTAGAGCGTGTGTCTGATCACGCTTACAATCTGGCAGGATATGTAATGTCAGAACAATAATAAAAGGAGCGGCGATTATGGGCAGATTAGTTTATTACGTAGAAGATGATACCAGCATACGGGAACTGGTGCTTTATGCATTAAAAACATCAGATTTTCAGGTGATGGGGTTCGAAGATGCTGCTTCTTTTTATCAGCAGATAAAAAAGCAGCTTCCGGATCTGATCCTGTTAGATATCATGCTTCCGGATGAAGATGGTGTCAGCATATTAAAGAGATTAAAAAGCAGATCAGATACGGAAGCGATCCCGGTCATTATGATGACTGCAAAATCTGCGGAATATGACAAAGTCCTTGGACTGGATTCCGGAGCAGATGATTACATTACAAAACCATTTGGGGTTATGGAACTGATATCCCGTGTCAAAGCTGTAATAAGGCGCAGCGAACGCAATAAAGGGATTTCATACGGCGAACTGCTGAAAACAGGCGGACTGACTCTGGATGAACAGAAACATGAAGTTTATGCCGATGGAAAGGAAATAGTTCTCACTTACAAAGAATTTGAACTGCTTTGTTATCTTATGAAGAATCAGGGACTTGTTTTATCTCGCGACAAAATTCTAAACACCATCTGGAACTACGAATACGAAGGTGAGAGCCGTACGGTTGATGTTCATATTGGTTCATTACGCCAGAAACTCGGCACATGTGGAGATTTCATCAAAACCGTTCGCGGAATTGGCTATAAGCTAGAGGATTGATACTATGAAAAAACGAATATACAGAAATTATTTCTGGGTTGCCCTTCTGACGATACTGATAGTATCGTTTGTTTTTGTTTTTTCTTATAATCAGACAATACATGCACAAAAAGAAAATGGGATGAGAGAAGAAGCCGAATTTATCTCCTCCATACTGGAAGAAAATCCAGATCTTAAAATATTCCGTCAGGCATCTGAAAAAGTAAAGTTCCGGATCACACTGATCGATGCCGACGGTACAGTTTTCTATGATAACCGTATTAAAGATATTTCCAAAATGGAAAATCACGGTCAGCGTCCGGAAATTCTGATGGCCAGAGAATCAGGAGAAGGTTCCGGCAGCCGGATTTCCAGTACCATAAAATCAGAGACCTATTATTATGCTGTAAAATTATCCAACGGAGAATATCTGAGGATTTCCAGTGAGAGTGTAAGCATCTGGGATGGATTTTTACGGATTCTTCCTTTACTGTCCGGGATAGCTGTTATGGTTACGTTTCTTACTTTTCTGATTGCCCATCGTCTGACAAACGATATTGTAGATGGCATCAGCGGTATTGATCTGGAAGATCCTTTAAAACAGATTTCTTTTCCGGAACTTGGTGTTTTACAGAAACGTCTGGACTTTCAGAATCGGAAAATTCAGAAGCAGATGCAGATTCTGAAAGATCAGGAGTATAAATTTAATACCATTACAGAAAATATGAATGAAGGTCTGATCATGCTGGATCACAAGCGCCATATCCAGTATATGAATCAGAGCTGCCGCAATTTGTTCGAAGTTTCCGGAATGAATTTTACCGGTCAGAATATCACCTCTTTTTGTGACAGCGAGCAGATGAAGGAAGTGGTGGACGTTGCACTTTCCGGTCATGTATATACGGTCACGCAGGATCTGAATCAAAAAAAACTGCAATATTTCAGCAATCCGATATTGGAAAACAGAAAAATACATGGTATTATTATTCTCGTTCTGGATATTACAGAGAGAGAACGCACAGAAAAACTAAGGAAAGAGTTTTCTGCAAATGTATCACATGAGCTGAAAACACCGCTCACATCCATTTCCGGTTTTGCCGAACTGATGGAAAACAGCATGGTTCTAAAGGAGGATGTCCCGGTATTCGCTGCCAGAATCCATAAAGAGGCAACCCGCCTTCTTACTCTGGTAAATGATATTATCAAAGTGAGTCAGCTCGATGACAAAGAAGCCTATTATGACAAAGAAAATGTAAACCTGCTGGAATTTGCCAGGGATGTCTGCAACCGGCTGGAACCGGCAGCCAGAAGAAAAGAAGTTACCGTAGAATTACGGGGTGAACCGGTTTCCTACCTGGCATCCGGACAGCTCATGAATGATCTGTTCTATAATCTGATTGAAAATGGCATTAAATACAACAAGCAGGGTGGAACACTCTGGGTTACGGTGTCTGAAAAAAAAGGAAAACCCTGTATCTGCGTGAAAGATACCGGTATTGGTGTTCCGATGAAATACCAGAGTCGTATTTTTGAACGCTTTTTCCGTGTAGATAAAAGTCATTCCAAGCAGACCGGCGGAACCGGACTTGGGCTTTCCATTGTAAAACATGTCGTGGAATATTACGGGGGATATATCGAAATACACAGTAAAATAGGAGAGGGAACTGAGATTATTGTATATCTGTAAAACGATAAAATAGAAAGATTTCAGGTGTAACTATGAATAAAAAAAGAAATATCATACTCTTGCTTGCAGTATCGGTTTTAACAACAGGCTGTACGGAATTAGAAAAAAAGCCGTTAAAACAGATTGAAACACATGCTGAAACAGACAGTGAAGAAGAAACCATGCAGGCGCAGGAAGCAGTAGAACAGGACAATATTTCAACCTCTGCTATAGAAACAGAAACAGACACGGATACTTTTCAAAATACAGAAGAAATCACAGAAGAAATCACAGAACAGGAGACGGAAGATACGACGCCGGAGGGTGAACTTCCGGTTCCAGGTCCGACTCAGAAAAGCCATAAAATAATTGATATGGAAAATATCCTTCAGAATCCTGAACTTCCAACCGGATGTGAATCTGTGGCACTTACTATGGTTTTAAATTATCTGGGATTTGACCTTGATAAAACGACTATTGCTGATGACTATCTGGTGTTCGGTGACGGTAATTTTGCGACTGGTTATATGGGAGATCCGCATACCGATGATGGTGCAGGGATTTTTGCACCGGGACTGATCAAAACAGCCAATGATTATCTGGAGGCACAGGAAAGCAGCAAACGGGCATTTGATCTTTCTGATACTGATTTCGATGTTCTTTATGATTACGTTGCCGCCGGCATACCGGTTGTTGTGTGGAATACCATGTATCTGGAAAAGCCTGTTCCGACAGATGAAATCTGCGAATTCGAAGGAAAAACCTATCGCTGGTTTCGTAATGAACACTGTATGGTCCTGTGTGGTTTTGATAAAGAAAAAAACATTGTCTATATTCAGGATCCGCTGGATGGACTGGTAGAAAGAGATGCAGAAAAATTTGCCAAATATTATGATAAACTTGGAGAAAATGCAATGATCATTCACTAAGGGATTGCATACTTTTACTTTTTTTGGTATGCTTATCCTAAGGAGGATGTGTGGCTTATGGGAGAAAAAATTAACTATTTAAAGGCAGTATTGGACAGCAGCAAGTACACGGTTGTATTATGTGGTTCCGGCATCCTTGCAGAAAGTGGATGCCGAACCTTTCACGATCAGGACTATGCCTACGAAATCGAACAGAATTATGGCAGATCGCCGGAAGATATTTTTTCAAGTGCATACTACATGACCCGACCAGATTCATTTTTTGATTTCTATAAAGCAGAAGTTCTCAAAAAAGACTGGGAAGTACCAGAGAGTTGTTATGCATTGAAGGAAATGGAAGAAGCCGGTAAAATTCAATGTATTCTCACGGATAACATTTTCGATTTTGAAAAGCGGGCAGGATGCCGGCATGTTTTAAGTCTCAGGGGAAGCATTTATCAGAACCGGTGTCCGAAATGTGGTCAGACATATTCCATGGAATACATACGGGACAGTAAAAAAGCACCGCGCTGTCAGGTATGCGGCAATGTTGTTCGTCCTGGGGTTACGCTATATGGTGAGCAACTGGACAGTCATCTGACCTCCCTCGCTGCGACAGAGGTAGAGAAAGCAGACGTACTTCTTCTGATTGGAACCAGATTGTCATCCAGTGTATATTCAAATTATGTGAAATTTTTTGGCGGGGAACAGCTTGTGGTCATCCATGAACAGGAGCATTATACTGACGTAAAAGCAGACATGGTCATTTATGGCAGTCCCCGTGATATATTGTCCGAACTTGGTTATGCATTAAAACCTTGAACAGGCAACAAAAGAAAAAGGCAGATGCTTCAGGCACCGTCAGGAAAATGGAGAATAAAAAGACAGCATGAATGTATTATTTTCTTTGACACCAAAAAGTGAAGTGGCGTATCTTTATGAAGATTATTCTCTTCGTCAGGCACTGGAAAAAATGGAACACTATCGTTACAGTGCAGTACCTGTGATCGATCGCAATGGCTGTTATGTGGGTACGCTGACAGAAGGGGATCTTCTCTGGTATATTAAAGACCATAAGATCATTGATATATATGCGACCGAAGATATCCCGCTCGCAAAAGTAAAACGCAGATGGTATAATGAACCGGTTAACATTGACTGTGAGATTGAGGATCTGATCCTTACCTCCATGAATCAGAACTTTGTACCGGTGATTGATGATAAGAAAATTTTTATCGGTATCATCCGTCGAAAAGACATTATAGAGTACTGCTATAACAGTTATAAAAATGCTGCAAAATCAGAAAAAGCTAAAATATAATGCAGAATATCAATTTATCATTATATTTTAGTGACACTTTACATTGACAAAGTAAATATTTGTTGGTAAAATACAATAAACCTCAGGAAAACAGAGGCAGTTTTGAAAGAAGGCAGGAAATCCCAATGAAGAAAAGAGTATTATCCTTATTGGTTGACAATACCTCCGGTGTACTGAGCCGAGTAGCCGGGCTGTTCAGCCGCCGCGGTTATAATATTGACAGTCTGACCGTTGGCGAGACGGCAGATCCAAGATATTCCCGCATGACTGTTGTGGTGAACGGCGATCAGCAGATCCTGGATCAGATCACAAAACAGTTGGCAAAGCTGGTCGATGTGGTTGATATCAAACAACTGGCAGAAGGCGAGAGTGTGACAAGGGAACTGGTACTTGTAAAGGTAAGAGTTGGACGTGAGAATCGTCAGGATGTAATGTCCATTGCAAATGTTTTTCGCGCGAAGATTATTGATGTGGGAGTAGATTCTCTGATCATTGAGCTTACCGGTACAGAGTCCAAGATCGAAGCATTTTTCAAGCTTCTTGCCGATTACGAGATATTAGAGCTGGCAAGGACAGGTATGACAGGTTTGTCAAGAGGAGCGGAGGATGTCCGTTACCTGTAAAGAAGAAAGCTAGAGGCATTTATTATACCTTTAACAAATATATACGTAAATGGAGGAACATAAAATGGAACCAAGAATTTTTTATCAGGAAGATTGTAACCTTTCCGCACTGGAAGGACACAAGATTGCAATTATTGGTTACGGCAGCCAGGGACATGCACATGCACTGAATCTGAAAGATTCCGGATGTGATGTTATTGTTGGTCTGTATGAAGGCAGCAAGTCCTGGGCAAAAGCAGAAGCTCAGGGATTAAAAGTATATACAGCAGCAGAAGCTGCAAAACAGGCAGACATCATTATGATTCTGATTAACGATGAGCTGCAGGCAGATATGTACAAAAAAGACATTGAGCCAAACCTGAATGAAGGCGATATGCTGATGTTCGCACATGGTTTCAACATTCATTTCGGATGCATTAAACCGCCGGCATATGTTGATGTAACTATGATCGCTCCAAAAGCTCCTGGACATACTGTAAGAAGTGAGTACCAGGCAGGAAAAGGAACCCCATGTCTGATCGCTGTAGAACAGGATTACACCGGAAAAGCATGGGACAAAGCACTGGCTTATGGTCTTGGAATCGGTGGAGCAAGAGCAGGTCTGCTGGAGACAACTTACCGTACAGAAACAGAGACAGACCTCTTTGGTGAGCAGGCAGTTCTCTGCGGTGGTGTATGTGCACTGATGCAGGCAGGATTCGAGACACTGTGTGAAGCTGGATATGATCCGAGAAATGCATACTTCGAATGTATCCATGAGATGAAACTGATCGTAGACCTGATCTACCAGAGTGGTTTTGCAGGAATGAGATATTCTATCTCCAACACAGCCGAGTATGGCGATTATATCACAGGTCCTAAGATCGTAACAGAAGACACAAAGAAAGCTATGAAACAGGTTCTCAAAGACATCCAGGATGGTACTTTCGCAAAAGAATTCCTTCTGGATATGTCACAGGCAGGACGTCAGGTACACTTCAAAGCGATGAGAAAACTGGCTTCCGAGCATCCTTCAGAAAAAGTCGGTGCAGAGATCAGAAAACTGTACAGCTGGAATGGCGAAGACAAACTGATCAACAACTAATCGTTTATCGTCTTATAGTGAGAAATGATTTAAGCTTTCAATTTATATTGGGCAAGATAAAAGCAGATTCCGTTCTGGAGTCTGCTTTTTCCCGTTTTCAGGTGATATCCCTGTTTTGTGTGTCCCACAGCTTTTCCCGGCATCATCCTGATATTGCGTTACTGCTATGATGCGGCGGCTTGCACTGCACTGCAGGACAAGGTAGAATAAGAATGAATCATTTGGAAAAACTAAGGAAAAGGAGCAGGCACATGAATAAAAAATGGGGGTATCAGATTTTGGAACTGTGCGGTATTTTGTTTGGAAATGCGATCCTGGCATTTGGAATTGCAGCTTTTGTATTGCCGCATGGCATGATTACGGGTGGTGCAACCGGGCTTGGACTTGTTACGAGCAGGGTATTCGGGATAGATCTTTCGGTAGCGGTAGCTTTTTACAATATTATTTTGTTTGTAGTCGGGGCATTTGTACTCGGCAAAAAATTCGCACTGACGACCATCGTGAGTACTATTGTGTATCCAATGTTCCTTTCTTTTTTTACGCAGCAGCAGTGGATCGCAACGATGACAAATGACATTCTGCTTTCAGCTATCTATGCCGGCATTATGGTCGGTCTTGGTGTCGGGATCGTGATTCGGTTTGGAGCATCAACAGGAGGGCTGGATATTCCGCCGCTGATCCTGAATAAAAAGTTCGGTATTCCGGTGGCGGTTTCTATGTATCTTTTTGATTTCACAGTGCTTCTGTTACAGGTTGCCATATCGACAAAAGAACAGGTTCTGTATGGAATCCTGATCGTAATCTTAAGTTCCATCGTACTCGGATATGTCTCTTTGGCAGGACAGAAAAAAGTACAGGTCATGATCATATCCAGGCATTATCAGGAAATCCGCGATATGCTTCTTCAGAAACTGGATCTTGGGGCAACCATGTACCATATTGAAACCGGCTATCTGCAAAAAAATGAGATGGCAGTGTGTTGTGTGATCTCATCAAGAAAGCTGCATACTGTGACCGAGATGGTGCAGGAAGTCGATAAGAAAGCATTTCTTTCCGTAACGCAGATCAATGAAGTGCGTGGCAGAGGATTTACACTGGATCGAAAATATATATCAGATGGGAGATGACTCCCGCCTCTGCAGGCGGCGAGCAACAAGCTTGTATCAGTGGCGGGATTCAATCTCCCATCTGATATAGCCTCCGGCGGATTGCAGAGGTGCACAGAA